>Ga0247610_10002576_pt1 | contig 20685 bp, 8 predicted proteins | sample 174DNAGHGhighgp2_FD_193483 | JGI IMG/M metagenome (GOLD analysis project Ga0247610, IMG submission 193483) | Sheep rumen microbial communities from Palmerston North, Manawatu-Wanganui, New Zealand - 1742 DNA GHGhigh gp2 | ecosystem: Host-associated > Mammals > Digestive system > Stomach > Rumen ...
AGAGCCCGCCTCCGTGGTCACGCGCACGAAGTACATGCCGTTGGCGAGGCCACTGACGTTGATGGGGGTGATCTCGGATGTGATCGGTACGATTTGCAACAATTTGCCGTACACATCGAACAGGTGCAATTCACCCGCCATTTGTACATTGTTCATTGTACATTGTACATTGACAACCTCGCGGGCGGGGTTGGGGTAGAGGCTCACGCTGCTGGACAACCAGCTGTCGATGCCGTCGTAGGACGTGCTGATGTGGATGGGCTCGCACCAGTCGCTCAAGTTGCCGTCGCCGCAGTCGGCCTGCACTTCGATTTCGTAAACGGTTTCGGCGACCAGGCCACTCATCACGTAGGTGTTGGTGGTGGAGGTGGCGTTGCTCCAGTTGCCGTTCTCGACACGATAGCGGATGTTCCAGCCCGAAGCATTGCTGTTCGCGTCCCAACCGATGGTGATGCTGTGGGCGTCGAACGCGGAGGCGTGCAGGTTCGTCGGGGTCTCGCACGGTTCGGGGGTGTCCTCGGGCAGGGTGGTGAAGGTCACCTCATTGCCATAGACGGTGTTGCCGTCGAAGGTGATGAACGCCTTGTAGGTGTAGCTCGTGTTCGGCGTCAGGTTCGTGAGGTTGGCGGTGAAGGTGTTGCCCGTACCGGTGCCCGCAATCTGCGTGTAGGTGCTGCCCGTGGCGGTCTTCCACTCGAAGCCCTTCGCGGTGACGGTCACATTGTCGGGGTTGGTGACGGTGGCACTCAAGGTCGCGGAGGTCTGTCCGATAAAGGACGGGGTGTTGGTCAGCACCGTGGGGGCGGTGACCGCTGTGGTGTCGGTGGCGATTTCGACCACGAAGTTGTCAAGGTTCCACGAATCCGAAGAGCTGCTGCTGTTGTAGCGCAGGGCGATGCGGCCGTTGGCGGCGGCCACGTTGTTGAAGTCGAACGGACCCATATAGTTGCCGTTGCCGGAGACGCCATCTTGCGTGCCGCGCGGTCCGGGGGTGCCGGCCATGGCCACGAACTCGAAGCTGGCGGGATCCAGGGTGTTGTCAACCACACCGATTTCCAGCATTCCCATGGCAGGGTTGGTGGCGGTGGCCCAGAAGGAGAGGCGCAGGTCGTGAACGTTGTTGGTGAACGCCGGCAGCACCAGGATCTCGGAGGTGCCCTTCAGCTCGGCGGAGTTCGCACCGGAGTAGCAGCTCGGCGCCCAACCGCAATAGACGAACGGCGCATTGTAGGTGGCATCCACCACCGGTCTGTCCCAACACTGGAACGGCTGGTTGCCGTCACCGAGGTAAGACTCGAAATCTTCCGTCCACGGGGTGCTCTCGGTGATGGTGATTGCGTCGCACGGCGTGGTGAAGCTGACAATCTGCGAAAGGAACGAGGAATCCGAGCCGCACAGGGAACGGATTTGCACGTTGTATTGGCTGTTGGCCTGCAGGTTGTTGAGCGTCAAGACGGTGTCGGATTGCGTGTAGTAGCCGTAGGTGTTGCCGGAGAGGTAGATGGCGTACTGGCTCGCGTCGCCGCTCCAGGTGAGGGTGGCCTCGTCGGTGGTCAGGTTGGTGACGGCGATGTCGGTCGGCGGGGTGCAGGAGGCGCACTCCACATTCAGTACGAAGCCGGAAGAGGTGTAGTAGCTGGAGGTGAACCGTACGGTGATGGTGCCGGCGGAGGCGACCTCGATGTTGAGGTTCTGACCGGTGTAGTCGGCCAGCAAGGTCCCGTCAACACCCGCGCCCTCGTAGAAGTAGAGGTGGGATTCGCCGAACCCGAGGGTGCTTGGGAACAGGTTGGCCGTGCCGGAAATCTGGAGGCCCATGCCGTCGGTGGCGGGTGTCACCACCACGGTGTAGTCGCAGTAGGGACTGTAGTCGCCGGTGCTGCCGCCGTTGTCGCAGATGATGGCGTTGCAGGTGGTCAACGCCTCGCTGCCGGTGACACCCATGATCAGGATGCCGGTGGTGGCGGAGACCGGACCGATCCACTCGCTCTGCGAATCACCGCAGTTGGCCTGCACGTAGAAATCGTAAGCCGTCAGGTCGGTGAGACCCGTGATGGTGAAGGTGGTGTTGTCGGCGACCACGGTGTTGGCGCCCTGTCCCAGGGTGAAGCCGGTGGTGTCGTACTGGATGTTCCAGGAACTGGCCCCTCCCATCTCCGTCCACGACAGGGTGACGCTCGTGTTGGAGACACTCGAGGTGGTGAGGCTTGTCGGATCCATACATGCAGGACGCAGGTCCAAGATCAGGTTGTCGATATAATAGCTGCAGTTGCTGCAGTTGGAGACTCGGAAGGCGATGTACTTGCCTGTGCCGTCGTAGTTGGCCAACGAGATGGTATGTTCCACATAGGTTAGGTAATCGGTCATGGAGAGGTTGATGGTCTGCAAGGTCACGAAGGTGGAGTCGTTGGTTTTGTCCGTCATCACGCCGACTTCCAAGTTGCCTAAGGCATAGAACCCTAAGTTGGTGTGGCAGGCGTAGAAGGTGAGCATCAAATCATTGGCGTTGATGTTGGCACCCAATTCCGGCATGACAGCGATGACGCTGCAGTTCGGCGTGTAGTGGAAGTCGAGGTAGTGATAACCGCCCTGGGCATAATAGTCGCCGTCGCCGATGTAGGCGTAGTGGTTGTTGTCGGAGGTGAGACGATCCCAGCAGGCGATGTAGGTGCCCTGTGAGGTTTGGTAGAGGCCGCTTTCGAAGTCCTCGATGTACGGCAGCGTCTCGATGGTGCCGCAGTCGGTGCGGAAGGTGGCGGTCACCGACGGGTTCGACAATCCGTCGCCGCAGTCGGACACCACGTAGAAGGAATACTCCGTGTTGGCGGTCAGCCCATTGAGGGTGACGGACGTGTCGCTGGTCTGGTACTCGGTGTAGGGGTCGGTGCTGCCCGATTCGCGGTAATAGAGAGTCCAGTAGGTGGCGTTGCCGACTTCATGCCAGTGCAGCGTGGCTTCCGTCTCGGTGATATCGGAGGCGTAAAGACCGTTGGGCTGCGCGCAGGTGACACCGTTGATGCGGATATTGTCCACGGCGGCAGCGAAATGGCTGTCCCCGTAGAGATTCCAGCCGTTGTTGTACCAGTAGAAAACGATCTGCTTGGCGGTGCCGGCCACGTTGTTCAGGATGATATCGAAGTGGGTCCAGTCGGATATGTTGGCGACATCCCCCAGGTGGTGGAGCAGCGCGACCCCGTTCGGCGCGCCGGAAGAGGGCACGGTCGCATCGGAGTTGATCATATACACCTTCAGGTAGTCGAATTCCGCGTAGTCGCTGGCCTCGCCTACGACGCGGTAGTCGAAGGAGAGGTGATATTCCATCTCGTCGTTGGGGAACATCACGTTGATGGTGGCATAGGCATCGGAGACGCTGTTGGCGTAGATGTTGGTGGCGCCGCTGTCGGGGGAGACGTAGATGGCGTGCGCGGGGTCGTCAGGAAGGGCGTCGAGCGCTGGCAACCCGGCGGCGGTGCCGAACACCCACTGGTTGACTCCCGTGCCGGAGAAGGTGAAGGGCTCCAGCGCGACGGAGGAGTCACCCTCGAAGTCTTCGAAGTAGGGCAGGGTGGCCGCAGGGGCGAGCGTGGAGAAATCAACGGAGTCCAGATTGCTCTCCTGGTTGTCGATGCAGACCACGGAGACGTAGGCGCGGTAGTCGGTGGAATAGTCCAGATTGGAGAAGGTGTAGAAGGTGTCAGCGGTGGAGCTGTAGAGCACTTGCGTGCTGTCGGTCAGGCTGAAAAGCGAGACGTTGTAGCTGTTGGCGGCGCCGATGGCATTGGGATGCCAGTTGATGGTCACATCCGAGCCGAGGATCTCCTGCACGGCGAGGTTCTGCACAGGCGAGCACATCGCCGCCTGGTCCAAGACGAGGTCGTCGACGCGGATCATGCAGTAAGCCGTGACGGCCAGCTTCAGGGCGACGTAGTGACCGGAGCCGGTGTAGTTGGAGAAGTAGGCCGTGTATTTCACGTAGGTGCTGTTGGTGTTCGTCGGGACGATGGTCTGCACCGGCGTGAAGGTGGACATATCCGTGGGGTCGTCCATCACACCGACCACAAAGTATCCGGCGTCGGAGTTGACCCAGCCCCAGAACTCGAACACCATGTCGGTCATGTTGTAGGTCGAGGAGAGTTCGGGCAGGATGAGGCAGGGCACTTGGGACGCGGTGTCGTCGAAGAGGAAGTTGTAGGACATGAGGTGCTTCTCGCCGGTGTGCGACGGAGCGTACGCGCCGCCCGCAACCTGCGGATAGTACTGCCCGTTGGGCATGAGCGCCATCGTGTTGGTGTGATAGCACGGTCCGATGGAACCGAGCTCGAATCCCTCGGTGTACGGAAGCGTGGTGATGGTGCAGTCGCCCTGCGCCAAAACCGCCGGCCCGAAGCCGAATGCCGTAAAGAAGCATAAGATGCAGAAAGTGAATAACTTCTTCATAATATTGTATGATTTTATTAGAATGATATTGTTTGTAAATAATGGTGCAAAGATACACTTTCTTTGTTATGGTTTATGGGTTAAGGTCAGATTTTCTCTGATTTTCTAATCAGATTTTCCCAGATTTCTGCGCGCAGCGCACCCTCACTAATACGCGCAGCGTAGCCTACCCAAAAGAAAAACGGGTACCGATAAGTTACCGATACCCGTTCATTAAACATTAACTCTTAACCCTTAACCCTTCTTGACAAAGGTTTTGGTCACAGAGCCCTCTTCCGTGGTCACGCGCACGAAGTACAGGCCGTCGGCGAGGAAGGAGACGTTGATGCGGGTGGGATTGTCGATGGCGTTGACTGTGCTGATCAGTTTGCCATAGACATCATAGACCTCCATCAAGGTGACGTTCACATTCTCGCTTGTGCGAATTTCGACGTATTCCTTCGCGGGGTTCGGATAGAGGTTCACGCTGGCAGCTAACCAGCTGTCGATACCCACGGTGGTGGTGGCCGTGACGAGGGTGCTCCATTCGCTGAGGTTGCCGTCGCCGCAGTTGGCCTGCACCTGAATCTGGTACTCGGTCTCCGGGGTCAGCCCTGTGATGGTGTAGTTGTTCGTGTTGGAGGTGGCGGAAATCAACTGTCCGTTTTCGGGACGGTATTGGATGTTCCAGCTGCTGACATTCGGGTCGGCATCCCAGCTCACCACGATGCTCTGGTCCGTGACATCGCCGACAGTGATGTTCGTCGGGGTCTCGCACGGTTCGGGCGTATCTTCGGGCAGCGTGGTGAAGGTCAGCTCGTTGCCATAAACGGTCTGTCCGTTGAAGGTGATGAATGCACGGAAGGTGTAGTCCGTGTTGGCGGTCAGGCCGGTGAGGTTGGCCGTGAAGTTGTTGCCCGTGCCCGAGCCGGTCACTTGCGTGTAGGTGCCGCCGGTCGTGGTCTTCCACTCGAAGCCCTTCGCCGTGACGGTCACGTTGTCGGGGTTCGTGATGGTGGCGTGCAGCGTGGCGGCTGTCTGCGTGATGCTTTCAGCAGCGTTGGTGGCCACCGTCGGGTTGGTGACGACCGGGCCGCTGCCGTCGGTGGAGACCGTGACGTTGGTCACGATAGCACCGGGCTGAGTGCCTTGTGAGCTGTCGTTGCGCCACAGGAAGACTAATTTGCCTAAGCCGTTGGCATCCGGGTTGGGCATGTTCACACTCACGTGGATGGCATTGCCTTGCGTGAGGTTCAGCGTGAACGGGTTGTTTACGTAGCCGGTCTGCGACTTGTAAGCGGCGAAATCAAGAGCATGGGTGGAGTAGCTGTTTCCGGATTGGGAGTTATGTCCCGTTCCAGCGGTGAAAGTCTCTGTGCTCGGAACCAGGAACACTTTGAAGTAGTCAAATGAACTCTCGCCACCGGCGCGGATATTGAACTCCACGTGCACGGAGTCATCGCTCGGCATGTAGAACAGCTTCTCGGCCATCACCGTGGAACTGCTGCCGATGTTGTAGCCCGCGCTGCTGTTGTCGTTGGTGATGAACAGGGCGCTTTGGCTTTCACCGCTCGGCGTACCCATCATCCAATGGTTGGTGCAGGTGCCGTTGTTGAGTTCCCAGGCTTGGTCGGTGGTGAAGTCGGTGGTGTAAGGCAGGTTCACGGCCACCATCGTGGTGGTGAAGTTCACGGAAATGCCAGTGGAGAGTCCATCGGGGCCGCAGTCACTGTAGATATAGACCGTGTAGGCCGTGATGGCGTTCAAGCCAGTGAGCGTGTAGCTCATGGCATTGTTGACGTTCACCGTGGTGCCGGTGCCTTGCGTGAAGCCAGCAGGGCCGTACTCCAGCACATAGTTGGAAGTGGTACCGTTCCAGCTGATGGTCGCACCGTCGCCCGTGATGTCGCTAACCGATGCGCTGGTGGGATGGAAGCAGCTCGGAATCACGTCGAAGGTGAGGTTGTCGAGCAGGTAGGAGACATCAAGGCCGTTCATCGCGCGGAAGGCGATGTAGTGGTCGTTGCCCGTGTAGTTGTTGAGCAGGACCGTGAAGGGCAGCCAGGTGAAGGTCGCGCTGTACGTAATGGTTTCATACGGGGTGAAGGTGGTCGGGTCGTTCGGGTCGCTCATGGTGCCGATCTCGAACGTGCCGGCTGTGCCGTTCAGGTGGATTCGGGTCATACCGTCCACCATCAGGGTGTTCAGCGAGATGCTCGGGTCGAACATCGGGGTGACCGCCATTGTGTAGCAGTTGGGCGTGTAGTGGAAGTCCAAGGAACCGCCGGCGTAGGCATCGTTGGTTGTGACATACACCCAGTGGTTGGAAGGGTCGCTGGCATGGCGGCTCCAGCATTCCACGAAGTTGGAACCGTTCATGGAGGAGTACGTGTTGAAGTCGGCGAAGAAGGGCAGGGTGGTGATGGCGCCGCAAGCGGTGGTGAACTGGATGCCCTGGGAGAGCATGGAGCTGTCGCTGCCGCAGTAGCCTCTCACGGCCACCTGGTAGGCGGTGTTCGGGTTGAGGCCGGTCAAGGAAAGGGAGTTGGTCGTAGTGGTCTGGTAGTCCTGCGTGCCGTCGGAGCCGAGGATGGTCACGCCGAACAGGTCAGCGCTGCCGGTCCAGGTGAGGTCGGCCGAGTTTTCGGTGATGTTGCTGGCCGCCAGGTCCATAGGAGTGGCACACGTCACCACCGTCAGGCTGACGTTATCGACGGCTGCCGGCGGGTTGGTGCTGCCGGAAGTGTTACGCCAGTGGAAGTAGAGGCGGTAGATGTGGCCGCCGTTGCCCATGCCCGCGAACTGCGTGGCGGAGATCAGCATCTCCTCGTGCTGCCAGGTGTTCTGCTGGGAGAGCCAGTGCGCACCGTTGGTGGGGTAGCCGGGCATGCCTTGGAGATCGTAGTTCACGCCGCCCACAGAGGGAGGATTGCTGCCGGCATTGGCCGTCACCACGGCGGGGTCAAGCCAATAGACGCGCAGGAACTCGTACGTGGCGTTGTTGCCCTGGGCTTTCCAGTCGAAGGAGAGCTTCAGCTCGGTGGTGCCGTCGGGAACTAAGACGTCGCGGAACGCATACACATGGCTCTCGGTGCCCGTGTAGGTGTTCGACGCGCCGTTGTTGTTGGAGATGTACAAGCCGTTCATGCCGCCAGGGGTCGTGTTCACGTCGCTGGTGCCGTCCGTGGGTGCGCCGATGTACCACTTGTTGGTCTGCGTGCCGTTCACGAGACCCCACTGGATGTTGTCGGTGGCATCCTCGAAGTCGGTGAGGTAGGGGATGGTGGCCGGGACGGTGGGCGTGGTGAAGCTCACGGGAGCCGTCAGTGAGGCCGTGTCGCCGTCGGAGCAGATCGTCTGCACCGCCACGGCGTAGGTGGTGTTGAGGTTCAGGGTCGTGAGCGCGAGCGTGGTGTCGAAGACGTTGAAGACCGTGGTGTCGCTCGGACCGTAGAGATAGACCAGGTACTCGTCGCCGCTGCCGCTGTTCCAGCTGATGTCGGCGCTGGTGGTCATGATGTTGGAGACTTGCAGGCCGGAGGCCGGGTAGCAGGTCACACAGGAGGCCGTGATGGCAAATCCGGGTCTGACGACAGAACCATCGGAGTGGAATACGAGGGTGATCGGACCGGTGGTGGACATCACGTTCACCGTCTGGTTGGCACCGCCGATTTTCGTTATTTGCGATCCGGTGCCCACACCGTCATAGAAGGTTATATAGTCGTATGAAATGCTCTCCGTGTTCAAGGTGCCGTTGAGAGCCACGACAGCATTGGGGATTTCCGGGTAAATGACCAGGGTGAAGTCGCAGCTGTTGGAGTAGTCGCCGTTCGGGCCGCCGTTGTCGTAGAGAATCATGCCGCAGGTGGTGATGGTGTCGTGCCCCGTAACCCCGAAGATGTACTGGCCGGGCGTGGCCGACGCGGGTCCGTTGAAGCTGGAGACATCGTCGCTGCAGATGCTCTGGACGTAGAAGTCGTAGGTCACGGTCGGGGTGAGGTCGGTCACGGTGTAGGGGTTCTCATAGGCCGTGACCACAGTGCCGTTGCCCTGGCCCGGGGTGAAGCCCGCAGGACCGTACTCGATGTTCCATGAGGTGGCGTCGCCCTGCTCGTCCCAGGCCAATGTGGCGGTGGTGTTGCCGAGGCCGGTGACGGCAATGTTCATCGGGTAGTAGCAGACCGGGATGTAGTCGATCGTGAAGTCGTCGAGGATCAGGGAGGTGGTGGTACCCTGGGTCTCCAAGATAGCGATGTACTGATTGCTGCCGGTGTAGTTCTCTAAGGTGAAGATGATGTTCTCCCAGGTGTTGGGGGCGCTCAGGCGGAGCGTGTCATAGAACTCGTAGGTGGTGATGTCGTTCGGGTCGCTCATCGTGCCGATCTCGAACCAGCCCTGGCCGAGGCCGCTGTAGGCCCAGAAGTCGAGCATCAGCGTGTTCAGCGGGATGGAGGCGTCGATCTGCGGAGTGACGGCGATGGTAGAGCAGGAGGGGGTGTAGTGGAAGTCGAGGGAGTAGGAGCCGCTGTGGGTGGCGCTGCCGTAGCAACGCACAACATGGGCGGGATCGGTGGTCAGACGATTCCAGCAGGTGATGAAGTTGGTGCCATCGACGGAAATCACGTCGTCGAAGTTGTTGAAGTAGGGAAGCTCGGTGAGCGGGCCGCACTGGGTGCGGAAACTGACAGTGACGGACGCTTGGGAGTCCTCGCCGTCGTCGCAGTGCGACACCACATACATGTCGTACTTGGTGTCGGTGCTCAGACCGTAGAGGTCGGCTTCGGGCGTGCCGGTGACGGAGACCTCAGTGTAGTCCTCGCTGCTGCCGTTCACGCGGTAGAACAGTGACCAGCTGGTGGAGGAACCGTTCTCGGTCCACGACACGGACAGCGACTCGCTGGTGGAGCCGGTCAGCACCAGGTCGGTGGGACGGCCGCAGGTGTAGCCGACGATGGAGATGTTGTCGATGGCGGCAGGCGGTTGCGTACCCACGGAACCGTCGTTCCTCCACCAGAAAACCAACTTCTTGGAGGTGCCGACCACATTGTTGAGGATGGCATCTTTGTGATGCCAATTGGACTGCAGGTTAAGTTTTCCGCATACATCAGTGCCCGAAGGAGCTCCGGTGGAGGGCATGTTGACAGAAGCGTCGCACAGGTAAGCATAAAGATAGTCATAGTTGCCCTCTCCCTGCCCTTTCCAGTCGAACTCCAAATGGTATTCGGCCGGGGTGTTGGGAAACTCGATGTTCAGCACCGCGTAGGTGTTGGAGGTGGAAGAGATGGTGTAGGCGTTGCTTACGCCGTTGTCGTTGGAGACGTACAGCGAGTGGATGGTGCCGCCTTGTCCGTCGTCAACGCCCGTGGCGGAGCCGATGCGCCATTGGTTGGTGCCGTTGTGGACGAACTCGAAGTCGGTGAGGATGGTGGCCGCGTCGCCCTCGAAATCCTGGGTGTAGGGCAGGGCGATGGGCAGAGCAGGTGTGGTGAACGTGCGGGTGGCCGCCGCGCTCTCGGTGTTGTCGGAGCAGGAGGCCGTTACCATCACCGTGTAGGAGGTGCCGGGATCCAGCGTCGGCAGGGAGTAGGTGGTGTCGTAGGCCACGTCGTAGGTCGTGTCGTGGGTGAACTGGTTCACGATGGTGACGTTGTAGAAAGTGGCGGGAAGACCGGTGGCGGCAGGATGCCAAACCACTTCGGCCGAGGTGGCGTGCAGGTCGTTAACCTGCAGGTTGGCCGGCTGGATACAGGTCGGGGCATTGGTCATGTTGATGACAACGTTGGCCAGGCTGCCGCCCGGGTTGATGGTGAAGGTGGCGGTGCCCCAACCCTCCTCGCCGTTCACGAGGGTGCCGTTCACATAGACACTGGCCACGCGCCAGCCCTCGTCGGGGGTCACCGTGATGGTCACGTTGTCGGAGCTGAGACAGGGAACGGTAGTGCTTTCCGGGCTCACCGTGCCGTGCACCTGGCCGTCGGAGGAGGCCGCCACCGTAGAGGTGATCACAGCCTGCGGATAGACGGTGATGGTGATGCTGTGCGTGCCCGTGGAGCCGTCGCTCATCGTGCCGGTCATCGTGTAGGTGGTCGTCGTGGTGGGCGACACAGTGATGGTCTCGGAAGTCAGATTGCCGGGCGTCCACAGGTAGCTGTCATAGCCCATGCCGGTGAGCACAACACTCTCGCCGTTGCAGATTTCCGTGGTGGAGGCGCTTATGCCGGCCATGAAGGAGAGGATCGGATAGCCGTTGTTGACGTTGTTTTCATCAACTTTGAAAGCATCGCCCAAAAGGGTGATCATGCTGTCGGACTGCATGATGGCCTGCGACACCGAGGTGCCGTCGCCACCGTTATGCGAGCCGGAGAATGTGCAGTAAGAGTAGCAGTTGGTGCGCGAACCCTGGTAGGCCGTGATGGCGCCGGACTCGGCATTGTAGTTGGTGATGGTGCCTGCAAAATAGCAGTTCGTGAAGTTGTCCCCGGTGCTGTTACCTCCCAGGCCGCCTGCGTAGAAGCCGCTGACGGTGCCGGTGGCGCCGCAGTTCTGGATATGGGTGCCGCCGGAAGAGTTCGGGTAGTTGGCGCCCACGATGCAGCCGATGTTGTTGTGGCTTGCCGACGGGCCGGTACCCGAAGGCGTACCCACCACGTTGGCGTTGACTACCAAGCAATAACGGATGTAAATGGCACCGCCGCTGCGGGTCATGCCCGCGATGCAGCCCATCATGCCGCACGATTTCACCGTGGGATTATACATCACCAAGGAGTCAATCGTACACGGGTTCTGGATACAGCCGAAAAGACCCGCATGGAAATAGTTGGTCTTGTCGCAGTAGAGGTTGTGGATGGCGTGGCCATGGCCGTTGAACGCGCCCCGGAAACTGTTTCCGGACGAAGCCTCCTCGCTCGTGGGGGTCGCTGCCCCGCCGATGGGAGTCCAGTTGTTGGTGTTGACTCCGTTGGCGTTCAACCAGATGTCGGCCGTCAGGTTCAGCGTCGCCCCTTGGAAGGAGGTGCCGCTGTTCACCAACTGTGCCACACCGGCAAGCTGCTCAGGAGTGGAAATGTCGAATGACGTCTGGGTGGCATCGTACCACGAAATGTCCGCGGTGCCGTCCCAGATCGTCTGCGCCTGCGCTCTCGGAAGAATTCCGAAGAGCATCATCAGGCTGATCATGCTGAAAAGGTAAAACTTCTTCATAATTATTGAGGTTTATTTGGATTTTTGATTTGTGATTTGTGACTTATGACTTATGACTTGTGACTTATGACTTGTGACTTATGACTTGTGACTTGTGACTTATGACTTGTGACTTGTGATTAGAAGCGTTGGGTTGTCAGTTCTTTATAAATGGTTTGGTGATGGTGCCGGATTTCGTCGTCACCCGCACGAAATAGAGGCCGTCGGACAGACCGGAAACGTTGATTGGCGTGGTTTCGGATGAGATGGGAATAGTTTGCAACAATTTACCATACACATCAAACAGATGCAGTTCCCCGTCTAATTGTACATTGTTCATTGTACATTGTACATTGACCGCCTTTTGTGCCGGATTCGGGAACACTCGCACGCAATTCTCCAGAGGGCTCGCGACCCCCACGTTGAGAATCTGCGCGGTGAGGGTGTCGCTCCAGTCGCTCACATTGCCGCCTCCGCAGTCGGCGCGAACCAGCAGCCAGTAGGAGAGGCTGCCGTGCGGCATCTCGGGACTTCTCTCGATGGTGATGCCGTTGGTGTCGGTGGTGAGGGTCACGACAAGGTCGCTATCCACGAGCCCGTATTGGCATTCCCAGAACCCCGCGTCGGGGTCTGCATCCCATTCGATGCTCACGTAGTCGTTGGTTTGGCCGGTGACGAGCAGGCCTGTCGGGGTGGGGCAGGGCGCACCCGCCATGACCGACACGTGGGATATGATGGCGCCGGGCTGCGTGCCCGTGGTGTTGTCGTTGCGCCACAGGAAGACGAGCTTGGCGCGGCCCTCGGGCGCGGGGTTCGCCATGCCCGCCGTCACGTGGACGGTGCCGTCGCTCAAGTTGAAGAGGTGAGGGTAGCCGTCGCTGCCCGCGCTCTGGGGCTTGTAGGCCGTGAAGTCGAGGGCGTAGTCGGCGTACAGGCTCTGCGACTGTGCGTTGTTATAGCGTCCGGCGGTGAACTCCACCTCTTCCGGCACTAAGAACACTTTCAGGAAGTCGAAATGGCTCTCGCCGCCCACCCGCACGTCGAAATCCACGCGGACGGTGTCGGCGGCGGGCATCACGAGGGCTCTCTCCGCCATCACCGTGGAGGCCACCGCGATGTCGTAGCCCGGGGTGCTGTTGTCGTGGGTGATGAACAGCGCGGTGTCGCTGTCCCCTTCAACCACCCCAACGGTCCAGCGGTTGGCGGCATCGGCGTTGTTCAGCCACCAGGGGTCATCGTCGCCGAAGGTGGCGGAGTAGGGGAGACTGTCGGCTTGGAGCTCCAAGGCCGCGGTGATCGTGAAGTCGTCGAGATTCCACGACCGTTGGGTGTTGGTGAGCCGGAGGGCGATGCGCATCCCCGGCTGCGGTGTGACGCCGGCAAACGAGTGCTCGCCCATAAAGTTGGTGTAGGGGGCGTCCTGCCCTGTGCGCCCGAAGGCGGTGGCGGGGATGGTGTCGACGGGGATGAAGCTCGTGGGGTTGTTGATGTCGGTGATGACGCCGAGAATCAGGGTGCCCGCCGACCAGGCGTTCTGGGCGCTGGTGTTGCCCCAGAAGGAGATGGTCAGCTTGTCGATGTCATTGGCGAACTCGGGGAACACCACCATGACGGGGCTCCGTTTGAGCTCCAGCGAGTTGCTGCCGGAGTGGCAGGCGTAGGGGTAGCCGGTATAGACGAATGGGGAGGTGCCGTTGTCCACAACCAAGGTCTCCGGGGTCGCCCAGCACGTATCGAGCGGCACTGCGGCGTTGTGCGGGTAGCCTTCGAAGTCCTCGAACCAGGGATTGTCGGGGGTGATCAGAACGGGCACGCACTGCGCCACCGCGGTGAAAACCCCGAAAAGCGCGAAAACCATCGTCAAAACGTATATCTTTTTTCTCATAAGCGGGAAATTCTCGAAATGGAAGACGACGCGGCGAAGATACGATTTTTTTGGTTTAATGTTTAAGGTTTAATGTTTAAGGTTTATGGTTCGAGATAACTGCTAACTGCTAACTACTAACTACTAACTAAAAAGTGTATATTTGCCGCCAAATTCCAAACATCATGAACGGAGACCCGAGATTATATAAGTTGTTGGACGAATTGCATATCCCTTACGAGTACTTGGAGCACCCGCCTGCCCCGACTATCGAGATTGCCAAGCAATATTGGGCCGGGCACGACGCGAAGCACTGCAAGAACCTCTTCTTCCGCAACCACAAGGGCAACCAGCACTATCTGGTCTGCCTCGACTGCGATCAGGACATGAACATCCACGACATCGAGAAACAGCTGCACCAAGGCAAGCTAAGCTTCGCCTCGGAGCCGCGGCTGATGAAGTATTTGGGTGTGACGCCCGGTTCCGTGACCCCGTTCGGGCTCATCAACGACACGGAGCACCACGTGCACGTCTTTCTCGACCGGCAGCTGCAGCAGGCGGAACGCGTGAGCTTCCACCCGTGCATCAACACCGCCTCGCTTATGATCGCCCGTGTCGATCTCGAACGTTTCTTGCAGTATATGGGCAACCCGTACGAGTGGATCGACCTGTACTAGTTATATACTCGTGCTGTAGCTCTTCCCTGGCAGGGCGAAAAGCACCCCTTTGAGTTCCATCGTGAGCAGAATGCCGGCGAGCTTCGAAGGGCTGAACTCGGCGCAGTGCTCCGAGATTTCGTCGATGCTCTTTTTGCCCGTTTCCACGAAACGATAGACAAACGCCTCCTCCTCCGAGAGTTCGGGGAACAGCTGTGTTTGCACGGATTGCGGGGAGGAGGCCATATCCCAGTTCATCATTTCGAGAATGTCCTTGCCGGAGGTGGCGATGGCGGCGATGTTGCGGCGGATGAGGTCGTGGCAGCCCGCGTGCATGTCGTCGAAGATAGAGCCGGGGATGGCGAAGATGTCGCGGTTGTAGGAGTTGGCGATGTGCGCCGTGATGATGCTGCCGCCCTTGATCGCGCTCTCAGCTACCAGCACCGCGTCGGCCATGCCCGCAATGATGCGGTTCCGCGCGGGGAAGTTCATCCGGTCGGGACCGGTGTCGAAGTCGAACTCGCTGACCAGCGTTCCGCCACTCTCCAAGATTCTGTCCGATAGCGACTTGTTGCTCGCAGGGTAGATGGTGTGCAGCCCGTTCCCTAATACGGCCAACGTGGGCATCCCGAGGTTCAGCGACTCCTCGTGCGCCACCGTGTCGATACCGTAGGCCAGTCCGCTGACTGTCGAGATGTTGCTTTCTTTCAGCTCGTTGAGGATCTTGGTCAGGCCTTTGATGCCGTAGGAGGTGGCGTTGCGCGTGCCCACCACCGCCAATATCCGGGCGGGGTTGAACTCGCCGCTGCCTTTGTAGTAGAACGAAACCGGTGCGTCGTTGCACCGTTTCAGCCGTTTCGGGTATGACGGGTCCAGATAGTGGCAGAGACTCACGTGATGATGCTCCATTAACTGTAACTCGCGTTCGACCAGATATTTGACTTTGTCGGTGAGGGTGATGCTCAGCTCGGCGTGTTTGCGGTTCCGCAGTTTCCGTTTCCAAGATTCCGGGAATTCGAACACGTTCTGGGCCGAGCCGGAAGCAATCAGGATCTGCTTGGCGAAGGCCTTCCCCACACCCTCCGTCTTGTTCAATGCAATACGATAAAAAAGTTCGGTGTACATTTTTTTTGTCTTAGGTTTATAAATTTTGTTTTATTTTTGCGGTTTGTTTTCGCACGGCAAAGATAGCAATAATTCGAATATAAAACAATAGAAAAATAAAATTTCAGAAATATGAAGAGAATCAGCTATTTCGCAGTGGTATTAGCGCTCCTGACGATGGTCTCCTGCCATCATAAGTCGAGCACTTCGGGCATCAAGGTTGACAATTTCTCCACGGGCAAGGCCGGGGAGATGATTCTGGCCATCGACACAGGCTACTGGTCCAAAGCCGCGATGAAGGCCATCTACGAGGTCATCCAGCAACCGCAGCCCGCCATTAACCAGATAGAGCCGATGTTCGATGTCATCCGCTGCTCCAACGCGGACTACAAGGCCTCGTTTATGCGGCATCGTAACATCGTGCAGTTCGACTATAACCCTGATTACTCGGGGAATACGTTCGAGATTGCGCGCGACCCGCTCACCAAACCGCAGATTCACGTCAAAATCCGGGGCAACAACCAGGATTCCTGTCTCGCAATCTTCCTCGCACACCAGGACGAGATCGTGAAGGCTATGTACGACAACGACATCGCCAGGCTGCAGAACGCGCACCGCAAGCTGAACAACCCCGTGGTCGAGAAGAAGATCAAGGAGAAGTTCGACATCTCGATGACGATTCCGGAGGGCTACTTTGTGGGCCGCGAGGAGGAGGACTTCCTCTGGCTCTGCTTCCGCACCCCGAAGAACGACCGTTTCGTCATGATCTATAAGTCCCCCAAATATGACCTCACGACGGAAAACATCGTGGCGGAGCGCGACCGCATCACCAAGGCCTACATCCAGGGTGCGGTGGCCGGTGCCTATCCGTTGGTGGCCAATATTGAGGGTTACCCCATGCGCCAAGAACTGCAGCTTAGGTATCATAACGGTGTGGAACTGAGAGGCTTGTGGGAAACCGTCCGCGACAAGATGGGTGGCCCCTTCTACAGCTTCACCCAGGTCTCACCCGACAACGCCTCCTGTATCACCATTGACGGTTTTGTGTATGCCCCTCAAGAAGAAAAACGTGACTATCTGCGTGAGGTTGAGGCAATTGTGAAATCCATACAATAAAATTTCATTTTCCATGTAACAAAATCGGGACTTCGTGCGACCAAGTTGGATGTGACGGAAGTAGATTCAGAACTCGAGAACATTATCAACGGTTGTTTGCAGAACAACAGGTTGAGCCAGCGGCAGTTGTATGACCGCTACGCGTCGCGAATGTTCGGAATTTGCCGACGGTTCGCCAATTCGGACGAGGAGGCTGAGGACATGTTGATGGAGGGCTTTATGCAGATTTTCAAGGGATTGGAGACGTTCAAAGGGGACAGCTCCTTCTTGACATGGATGCACTCGGTGATGGTGAAGAGCGCCATCAGCCATTACCGTTCCATACGACGGTTCCGTAACGAACAATTCGTGGGAACGTTGGGGGATGATTTCGAGTTTGGCGAAGAGGAGACGATCACCACAATGGTGGAAGCACGGCTCGTCGTGGACAAGCTCCAGCGGATGCCCGAGAACTTGCGTGTGGTCTTCAACCTCAGAGCCGTCGAGAACTTCTCGTTCACGGAAATCAGCGATATGCTCGGCAAGAAGGAGAACGCCGTGCGTGTCGCCTATATGCGCGCCCGCCAGTGGATGCTCAAGGAGCTAGAAGTTAGTAGTTAGTAGTTGCAGCGGACCGTAAGTGTGTACGATTAAACTAAAAATCACAAGTCACAAGTCACAAGTCACAAGTCACAAGTCACAAGTCAAAAATCAGCATATATGGACATAAAAGAGATATTGGACAATTACAGTGAACAGCCGTCGGAGGAGGTCTGGAAGCGTTTGAGTGAGCGGCTGGATGCGGAGATGCCGGTCGCCCGGTCACGCAGGACGGTCTGGAAATGGGTTGCCGCGGCCGTGGGCGTCGTGGCCGTCGGGGGCGGCTTGACGTTCGGGCTGCTCCGTTATCAGCATAATGGGAAACAGACAGCGATGAACGGCACGGAACAAACTGCCTCGGCGCAACCGCAGGAGGCTGCCGCCGAGTCGCAAAATATGGCCTCTCTACAGGAAGAATCACCGGTAGTGGCGGAAACGCACGACCGGGTCTCTCAACAGGATGAGAAGCCTGCCGTCGTTATGGAACAGCGACGTGGCTCGTCATCCCAAGAAGCATCGTCCACCGTCGTGGATACACGCCGTGGCGCGTCTCCGCAGACGGAAGCCCCGAAGGCCAATGTGCGGCAGGAGGTGCTCCCCCCGAACTCCACGCTGGCCAAACAGTTGGCGGCGGACCCGGTGCTCAAGAACCTTTCCGACGACAGCGTGGACTGGTCGCTTCCCGCCCACCTCTCCATTCCCAACCTGTTCACGCCTAACGGCGACGGGGTCAACGACTTCTTTGTCATCGAAGGGTTGGAGAATTACGCTTCGCCAAGACTCGTCGTGCGCGACAAGAGCAACCGTGTGGTCTTCCAAAGCTCGGATTACGCCAACACGTGGGACGGAGCGAGCTGTCCCGAGGGAGTCTATAGCTATGAGCTTCAGTTTACCTATAATAATATAGAGACACAGGCTACCGGGAAGGTGCGGATTATCAGAAGCTGATTTTCATTTCCCGGTTTCCAAAAAAATTGTACCTTTGCCGCCGTTTTGAAAGGGGTGCCGTAAGGCTGAGATCAGACCCGTTGAACCTGATGCGGATAATGCCGCCGTAGGGAAATTCACAACGTCCTCTTATCCCTCTTTCAGTGTTGTTTAATTTATTAATAACCAAACTGTTAGAGTTATGATTAAAAGTTTAGAGATTAAAGCTTGTGGGTTAAGGTTAAAAGCCGTTTTGGCTATGTTTGCCGTAACCTGTTTTGTGTTCGTTCCCACGACACTTTTCGCGCAACAGCCTGACACGGTGCAGCAGGGCACAGTGCAGGAGGTGACCATCGAGTTCCAGAAACCCACGGTCCAGCGGTCGGCTAACGTGACCACGATGTCGATGCCGCAAATCCGTGCCCAGCAGGGAAACGGAAGCGTCAACAACCTGCTGGAAATGATGCCCTCCGTGGTCGTCACCTCCGAATCGGGTAACGGCCTGGGTGCCACTTATATGTTCATCCGTGGCATCGACCAGACCCGTATCAACACCACCCTCAACGGCGTGACCATCAACAATGCCGAGTCGCAGGGCTCCTGGTTGGTGAACCTGCCCGATATGGGCGCATATATCGAGAACGTGAGTGTGCAGAGCGGTGCCAACACCTCCGACGGCAGCACCTCCTACGGTGCCCGTGTGGATTTCGTGACCCGCAGCATCCCCACCAAACCCTTTGCGGAAGCACGTTCCGCATACGGCTCGTTCAATACGTTTGACAATATGGTGAGTGCGGGTACCGGCCTCATCGGTAAGCGTTTCTCAATGCTCGCTTCCTTCTCCGACATTCGCAGTGACGGATACATTGACCACTCCGGCGTGCGCCTCAACTCGGGTTTCCTCACGGCGGAACTCAGTCTCTATAATTTCAAGAAGAACAAAGACAATGGCAAGTTGCGTTTCCACATGTTGTATGGTAAAGAGATTTCCGGCTTGGCCTGGAATGGCGTGCCATACGATAGCCTTGCCACCAACCGCACCTACAACTCTTGTGGCGAGTACTACGATGACAACGGTGTGCGCCACTACTATGAGAATTCCTTGGATCATTACACCCAGACCTTCTACCAGTTGGAGTATCTCAAAGACTGGGTTCGCCAGGACGGACTCCAGCGTCACAGTCTGCAGGTGATGCCCTATCTGACCCGCGGCTTCGGCTATTACGAGCAGTATAAGGATGACAAGAAAATCTACAAATACGGACTTGAACAACTGCACGAAGATCAGAACCGCACGGACCTCGTCACCCAGAAATATTTGGACAACTACTTCTATGGACTCCATGCACAATATACCGGGTCACAGGTTTTTAAGAACCATACTGAGCAAGGCTTGCGCTGGGTGGCCGGTGTGGATGTGAGCAACTACAACGGCAACCACTATGGTGACATCGTGTGGGTGCAGCCCGACAGGGTGGTGGAGTGCCCGCCGATGTATGAGTGGTATCGCGGCACGGGCGACAAGTTGCAGAGCAAGGGCTTCGCCAACCTGCGCTACTGGATCAAGAACTTCAGCGTGACCGGCGAGTTGCAGTACCGTCGGGTGGATTACACCATCGACGGCGTCAATGACGAGCTGACGCCCATCCCGCAGGAGTACCACTGGGATTTTGTGAACCCGAAGGTGGCGTTGCACTATTTCATGCAGCGTCCCAAGGTGAAGCACAGCTTTGACCTCTCCTTCGCCACAGCCAACCGCGAGCCTACCCGCAATGACCTTGTGGGTGCCCCCGACGACCGCAAACCGGTGCCCGAAACCCTTTACGACTTGGAGTTCAGCTATATGAACTACAACGACAAGTACTTCTTCAACACCACGCTGTACGGAATGTACTATAAGAACCAGCTGGTGCGCACCGGCGAACTCGACCAAACCGGCGACCCGCTCATGACGAACGTCGACAAGAGCTACCGTGTGGGTATCGAGCTTTCCGCTGCCTACAAGCCTGTGCATTTCTTCACGTGGCATGTCAACGGCGGTTTCAGCCTCAACCGTATCCTCAACTATACGCACTACATCGAGGATTGGGAGAACGGCGGCTATGTGGAACAACAGATCGGAAACACGCCCATCGCCTATTCCCCGAATGTCGTGATTGGCAACGACTTCACCTTCACCCCGCTCCACGACTTTAACATCAGCCTGATCACCAAGTTCGTCAGCAAGCAGTACTTGGACAACTCCGGGGATGCCGCCTACATCCTGAAACCCTACACCTACACCAACCTGCGTCTCTCGTACACCTTCCATTTCCGGGTGCTGAAAGATTTGGAGCTCTTCCTGAATGTCAACAATCTTTTCAACACCAAGTACGAGACCAATGCCGCGCTCTACACGGGCATGATCGGGGACGAGAAATACTACGACGCCTACTATTTCCCGCAGGCGGGCATCAACCTGCTCGGCGGTGTGCGCGTAAAGTTCTGATTTGTAGCTTTCTTTGCATCTGGGATTCGCGACTTTCCACAGATGTCTGATGATACTAAAAGGGGTTTGTTCCAATTTGGGACGAGCCCTCTTTTTTAGGAGCCTCGCCATTCCTGGCGACGGTTGACAGCTGGTTATTTAAAAAATCGTACTTTTGCACTTTCAAAACAGGAACGTTATGAAGAAAGTGTTTATACTTGTGGCCATCGCTGTGTTGACCGTTTTCCAAGCGCAGGCCGTGCTGAAAGAGAAGGATTTGCCGCAGACGCTGGGCGTGCTCCGCGCGGAGCTGGCGCAGGCCTACAACGAACAGCAGGCCATCATGGCCCGATTCGAGAAACGCAACGTCGAACAGC
>Ga0247610_10002577_pt1 | contig 20685 bp, 6 predicted proteins | sample 174DNAGHGhighgp2_FD_193483 | JGI IMG/M metagenome (GOLD analysis project Ga0247610, IMG submission 193483) | Sheep rumen microbial communities from Palmerston North, Manawatu-Wanganui, New Zealand - 1742 DNA GHGhigh gp2 | ecosystem: Host-associated > Mammals > Digestive system > Stomach > Rumen ...
AGAAAAAAAAAAAAAAAAAGAAATAAATAAAGATGAAATAGGAGATAATAATATTATAAAAGATGATAATGATATAAAAGATGTTGATATTATAAAAGATAATGATAATGATATAAATGATAATAAAGATATAAATTATGATAATAATAATGATATGAATGATGATAATGATGAAAATGAAGAAGATGACAAAGAATTTAAAGAATGTTTAAAAGAATTTTCAAAGATATTTTATGATTATAGAATAGATGAAGAGATAATAAAAAAAGAGATAAAGATAATAGATATAGAATTTATGAGTAAGAAAAAAGGAGATGATTATACGATAATAAGAAATAATTTAAAGAATAAGGAGATATGTGGAACAGGAATAAAAGAGACATTAGATATAGAGAATATAAAAGATAGATTATATGATTTTATAAATTATTTTTATTATGCGGAGAATATGGATTTAATAATATTTGATGATGATAAAATAGAGAATATAAAAGAGAAAGTAAAATGTTTTGAGAATATAAAACAAAATAATAATGAATGGAGAATGAAAAGTGAATATAAAAATATAAAAGAAGAAGAAATAGAACAAAGAATAAAACCAAATCAATTATATAAAATAAATATAGATATAGAGAAACAAATAAAAATATATTATTGTATAAATAAAGAGATATTTAATAAAAATGTATATTATTATTTAAAATTCTTAATAAATAATTATTTAATAAATTATTTAATAGAGAAGAAATTAATAATTGGAGGAAAATTTGAATATAATGATTATTCATATAAAAATGAAATAATATTTATAAAATTTAAATTAACAGATGAAGGATATAATAAATATAATTATATAATAAATATATATTGTAAATTTTTAAATTATGTAATAGAAAATATAAGAAAAATAAATTTTAAAAAAATAATAGATATATGTTTTATAAAAAATTATTATTATAAATATTCTACAAATATAAAAAATATTATGGAAAATATTATAAATTATAATAAATATTTAAAAGATTATTATGATTTTGATAATAATTTTAATTTTAATATATTTGAAACATTTATAAAAAATCAATTAAATATAAATAATAGTTTAATAATAATAAATAATCCTGATTTTAAAGATTTAAATGAAAAATATAAATATTATGACTTAAAATATATAAAAGAAGAATATAAAATAAAAGAAGAAGAAATAGAAGATTTTAATTTTGATTTTACAATTAAATTATGTAATGAAGATTTAACATTTAAAAAATTAAAAAATATAAAAATAAAAAAAGAAAAATATAGAAAATTAATAGATGAAGATAAATATAAATTATATTTTGATAGTAGAATTAATAAAAAAAAATGTAATATATATATAAAATTAGAATTAAATAATTTAAATTTAAATGATTATATTTATATTAAAATTTATTGTAGAATTTTAAATGATTATTTTATGAATTCATTTTTTAAATTTGATAAATTTTATGGTTTATATTGTAATTTCTCTCTAAAAAAAAATTTTGATAAAAATTATTTACATATTACTATTCATTCTATTATTTATAATATTAATAAATTATTATTTGTTATTTTAAATAATTTATTAAATTATAAATTTAATGAACAAACTTTTAATACCTTTAAATTATTATATAAAAATCTTTTAAGTTTTAATTATTATAATAATTTTTCTATTTATGATAATATTAATGATAATTTAAAAAAATTAATAAATAATAATTATTATACTAAAAAAGATATATTAAATAATATTGATAATATTAAATATGATAATTCCTTTAAATTAAAATTTTATAAATTAGAAAGTTTAATTTATTGTAGTCATTTAAAAAGTATTAATAAATTAAAAGATATATTAATAAATTTTAGTGAAAATAATTTATTAAATGAACAAAAAAAAGATAATTATATAATTAATATTAATTTATTAAATAATAAAATTATTAATATTGATAATAAAATCCAAAAATTAACTTATTCTAAAAATCTTTTATTCAATTTATCTAATTTTGATCAATTAACTAAATATAAATATACTTTATCTTTTAATATTATTCAATTATTATTATATAATACTTTTTGGAATTATATTAGAAATCTATATCCAAGTTATGGTGAATATTTTTTATTTTTTAATATTAATAATAATATTTGTAATTTTCAATTTACTGTTCAAGTTAATAAAGATATTTCTATAGATAATTATAATATTATTGTTAATTCTATCGATAACTATATAAATCATTTCTTAATAGATTTTATTAAAAATAATATTTCTGATAATATTATTCATCTTTGTATTAATAATTATATTAATAAACATTTATTATTCGATTATGATTTTAATATCTTCTTAGATAATAATTATTATTCTTCTAATATTAAAATTATTAATTCTATTACTAAAAATGATTTATTAAATTGTATTAATTATTTTATCTTAAATAAAAATTATGTTAATTGTATCTTTAATATTAATAATAATCTTTTCTAATTTTTTATTTTTTATTTTTTATTTTATTTTATTTTTTATTTTAATTTTTATTTTAAAAATAATTTTTTTATTTTTTATTTTTTTTTTATTTTTTTTAAATAAAAAAAAAGAATTAAATATCTTTAATAAAAACGATATTATTAAAATTAAAAGTATGTAAAACGGCACCATTTATATTATGGAATAATAAATTTCCATTATTATTAGGTGAATAAAATTGTAATTTTGATGTAATATTATTTTCGAAAATATTTTTTAATATTAAAATTTCTGAATAATAAGTTCCATTACTATCAAAACTAAAATAAGAATGTAATAAAGGAGTAGATATTTTATTATCAATAAATTTATAATTTTCATTATTTATATTAATATTTAATAAATATAAAGATGTATTTGATAAATCATAATAAGAAGCATCAATATTATTTTCATTATTATTTTTTCTAATAGTTAAGTCGGCATTATTAACACCAACTAAAACTATATTATTATCATCATTATTATTATATAAATACATATCACTTAAATTAATATGAAAATTAGGAATAGTTAAAGAAATAAAAATATTATTATTTTCATAATATTCATAAATCATACCATTATAATTTAAGGTAAAATTACAATTTAAATCTGGTTGATTATTCAATAAATTTTTAAATATTATATTAAAATTTAATTCAATTTCATTTGTATATATTTTATAATTTATTATTTCATTATTTATTTTTGTTGTTTTTAAATTTATATTGTTAAATTCTATATTATTTATCTTATCATCTATTTTTGCTGCTGAATATACTTTATCATCATTTATTATTGTTTGTGTTTCATCTTTTTTTATTATATCACTCTTATTAAATTTAGAATATAATTTTTCATTTAATCTACCTGTTGTATCAATTTGTTCATTTTTATCTTCAAATAATATATTATTACTAATATTTATTTTTGTTATATTTTGATAACTCATTTTTATTTTTATATTATAAACATTATATATTTATTTTTTATTTATTTAATTATTTTTTAACTTTTATTTTTTTAATCTAATTTTAAATTAGAATTTAAAAAATTAAAAAAATAAAAATTTAAAAAATTAAAAAATTAAAAAATATTTATTTAAAAATATTTTTATAAAATAAATAATTAAAAAAAATTTTTAAATTTAAAAAAATAAAAAAGAAAAAAAAATTAGAATAATTCATTAATAATATTTTCATTATTAATTTCTAAGGATAAGTTATGGATATTAGAAATTTTAGAGGTAATATTATCATCAACATATTTTTTATGTGTAATATCATTTTTATTAATAGGATCAGTATTAATAGTGCATTTAGAACTTGTTATATATAAATTATTTAATAATTGAGCGAAATTAGGAGTTATTACAACATTATTATTAATAATACTTCTATCTTGAGAGAACATATGAGAGAATAAAGAAGCAGTATACATATCATAGACCTTATTACTATCTAAAAGAATAATTAAGACATTATCAGCGATTAAAGGAGGAACTAATAAACCAAATTTAGAATAACCTTTTTTTTCGACGATTTTAGTAGATTGTAAGATATTTTCAGTTTGATTATAATAATTTAAATAATAAGTATAAATTTGTGGAGTAGTATTTTCTTTATATTTTTGAGTAGTAATAACATAAAACATATCATTAATAATATTGAAAGAATAAGCATTATCTTGGAATAAAGGATATAATTTAAGAATTCTATAATTATTAAGTCCTGGATTAGAAAAATCATTAATATAAAATATACCTCTTAAATTACCATTTTGATCAATTATATTAAAATATAAAGTTTCGTTATTCATCATACAATAATTTAATAAATTAATTTTATAATATGTAATTATTTCTTCATTAGAAGAATTTATTGTTTTTTCTTCTCGTCTTATATCAATATTATATCCATTATATCCAATTGTTTCATCATCTAAATCATAAACATATAATTTATATTCTGGTTTAATTGTATTATCATTATCATCTAAATAATTTTCATAATAAACAATATATAAAATATTATGAATATTAAATATTTGTTTAATATTAGAATAATTTGTATTTGGAGTATAACTTGATGGTTCATTAGTTTGTAAAATAGATAAATCTTTAATATATTCAAAAGATAAAGTTGAAGATGTTTTTAAATTACATTTATATAAATTAGATATTTTTACATAAGGATTTTGTTCTGTTCCTGTGCCTGAAGTATTAGCATTTAATAAATATAAAATATCATCAATAATAATATTTTCATCATAAGAATATTTATTAAAAGTATAAGGTATATCAAATGTTAAATTAAAAGTATCATATAAAATAATTTTAGAATTATTACCTTTAATTTCTATATCATAAATATTTATATAATAATTATCAATAGTATGATTATATATTAAAATATAAATCATATCATTATAAACAAAAGCGGATTGCATAATATCATTATCTTTATCATCTAAAACTTTAATATTTAATTTAGTATCTAAAGAAGGTAATAAATAACAATATAAATTTGAAGAACTTGCATCAGACATATAATAATAAATAGCTTTAGTAGTTTGATAATAATGTTTAATATAACTATCCGGACGTTTATTTTTATCAGTTATAAAAATATTATTATCTTTAATAATTATATTTTTAGTGACCAATTTTCCGGATACTACATCATTCGGCATAATTACAGAATTCCCAGCTAAAACTATTTCATCATCACTTATTCTAACATTTTTAATATAAGTTTCATTATTTGATATAACCATAATAGGAGGAATTAAACGACAATAAAAATAAGTAAATGGAGGTAATATTTGAGGTGGAGATATAGGACTATATGAAGTTTCAACAAAAACAAAATCACCTAAAGAATTAATTATAGGAATTTTAGAAGAATAAGGAATAGATTTAGTATAATTTTCTAAATTATATTCATATAATAATTCAGTATGTAATTGATTATTTAATTGATATAATTTATATAAATAAAATAGATGAATATATATATATTGATTTGGTCCTATTTGTTGTTTAATTTCTTTGATTAAATGAATTTGATTATCAACAATATTAAATTTACAAATATTATCATCAAATTCACTTATATGATCAGGAATAACAAATTTATTTATAGCAGGTGTTAAAGTTTCATTTAAATAATAAATATTATTATCATCTATTAAATTATCATCTTCATTTTTATATCTTTTAATATAAATCATATTATTATTTGTTATAGAATAATTATAATTTAATTCAAAATTAATATCATTAGAATAATTAAAAGATATTATATTATCATTATTAATATCATATTTATAAAATATAGTATTACATAAAATATATAAATATTGACCTAAATTATGAATAATATTTATTTTTTCAGTTATTGGAGAAGAAAAATTATTGATTAGCATAAAATCAGTTAAAGAATTATTATTAAACATTAATAAATATATAGCATCATTTAAAACTAAATAAACATCATTATTATTATTCATATAAATAGAATTAATAAAATATTGTGGATTTTCATAAGGAATAATAAAATTATGATAAACTTTTTTTTCTTCTTGACTAACAATTTCTATAGTATAATATTGTGATATATCATAAGTATGAATTTTAAAATTAGTATTATAAACTAATATTTTTTTTGAAGGTGGTGTTGTTGTATCATTCGAATTTTTTGATATTATTATATGTAATAAATTTTCATATATAAAAGCACCAAATATTTTTTCATCATTATCATTATAATCTATTTCTATTTTTTCTATTCCTAAAGATTTATTATGAATATAATACACATCTCTATTATTATTTGATATAAAATATGTATAAATATTTGTTATTCCATACCAAATAGGCGTAAATTGTAATGTATTTGGCCTATAATTTGGTGTTATTTTTCCTACTATTAATTCATCTGTTTTTATATCATTATTCCATATTTGCTTCTTTATTGTCTCATTTCCTTCATTTATATCTATATAATTATATAATATATATATATATTGTATATCTTTTATTAATACTTTTGAATTTAAAGGAACTTCATATAATTCATATGAACTTTCATTATTATCATTTATTACTTTTCTTTTTAAAGTATAATAATTTGTTTCTTTTACAAATATTAAATCATCCGTTGCTGTTTCTTCATTTTCTATTATATTATTCACTGTATAACTATATGTATTTTTTTCTATAATATCATCAATTTTTGCTGCTGAATATACTTTATCATCATTTAATATAGTTTCAATATTATCTTTTTTTATTATATCTTCTTTATTAAACTTTTTTATTAATTTTTGATTTATTCTTCCTGTTGTATCAATTTGATTATTATATTTATTAAATCTATCTGGTGTTTCTGTATCTGGTGAACTTATATTTATATATTCTATTATTTGGTTATTACTCATTTTTATATTTATATTAATATATATTAATATATATTAAAAAATTATAATAAAAATTATAATTTTTTTCATTAATTTAAAAACTTTTATATTTTATTTAAAAAATCTATATTAAAAAATTAAATAATAAATTAATAAAATAAAAAAAAATTTAAAAATTTAAAAAATTAAAAAATAAAAAATAATTTTAAATTTAAAAAAATAAATTAAAAAATAAAAAAATAAAAAATAAAAAAATAAAAAATAAAAAAATAAAAAATAAAAAAATAAAAAATAAAAATTTAAAAATAAAAAATAATTTTTAAAATAAAAAAATTATTTAAATAAAAAAATAAAAATTTAAAAATTTAAAAAAAATAAAAAATAAAAAAAATAGATTAATAGAAATCATCATCAATAGGGTCAGGGTTTTCATTAATAGGTAAAGAGATAGAATTAGGAGATAAATTAGATAAGAGACTATTAATTTTAGCACCGGAATATAAATAATAATTATTGTCAGATGTATCATTATCTAATTGTATAAAATCATTAATTTGTTTATAATTATAAAGATAATGTCCGAAACTATCAGTTTCACCGGTAGGTTTTTTAATAGTGATACTTTCTAAAGATAAATTATGTTGTAAAGCGGCATTACCAGACCAGAAAACTTTAAAAGCATCTCTTCGATTATAACCTTCAGGTCTTCCTTCAGATTGTTCAGAAGAAGAAAGATTATTTTTACCATTACCGACAACAAAGATTTTTCTACCTTTAGAGGAAAAAGAAGTATTAATATCATCAATATCTTTATTATTATTATCTAAATTCATATATCGACTTTGTTTATCATTTTCTAAAGTATTACTATCACCACAGGAAAACATCGCGGTATTTTGGGCAACAGTATAATTACCGACCGCCATACAAATATCACCTCGAGCAATACATCCTTGACCTCCGGCGTGTGAAAATTTACCGGAAGCAACAGAACCTTTACCTTCAGCGTGAGAACATCTACCAACCGCTTGAGTTTCATACCCTTCAGCGTGGGAACATTCATCTAAAGCAATATTTTTATCAGAATTAAAGATTTCACTATTAACTTTAAAACGTTGATTATCCCAAAGATGAATAATAGAATTAGTAATTTGTCCGGGTTTATTTTTATTTAAAAATCCATCGGTTATTAAATTTTTATTATTTTCTAATTCTTCATTTATTTCTTCTTCATTATATTTAGTTTTACAACTTGTTATTAATTCATATTTTTTATCTTTTCTTTTTTCTGGTATTATTCCATATATTTCTCCATCATCTACATATATATTATCATTATTATTAACCGCATATAATTTACTTGTATCTGGATATAAATAACAATCTTTATATATATTATCAATATCAATATATTCTATAATATTATCTTTATCATATTTAATATAATTATTTTCTAAAAATATTTCATTATTATTTTCTTTAAAATAATCATTATTTATTTTTAAATTATAAGATTTTGTTAAATTATCAATTTGAATATTTATTGTTTTATTTAATTTAAAATTATCTGTTCCTGTATATTCTGTTATAATATAATATCTATCGTATAAAGTTAAATTTTTATTATTATATATATAAGAATTATTTGTATTATCATAAGTATATGTATAACCACCTTCATCCGTAAATTCTTGAATAATATTATTATTTTTATCAATTAAAGCATTATTTTTAATATAAATTTCATCTCCTAAATCTTCACTAATATAAGAAATATTAACTTCACCTTTATAAGTATTATCAATATTATTATAAGAATATAAAAGATATTTAGAATTATAAACTTTATAAGTTGTAGGTTCATAACCAGAACCAGCTTTATATTTATTTAATATATTATATTTTTCATCAATAATATAAGTATTATAATTAGTTGGATTAATAGGATTAGAAATATTATAATAATTAGTAAATCTTAAAATATTATTATTTTCATCTCTAATAATTAATAAATATGTTAAATCTTTTAAAATAATTGGTTCTCCTAAATAATTAACTAAAAATTCTTTATTTTCTAATAAAATTAAATTAATAGTATCAGTTCCATTTGTATATATATATAAATCATTATCTTTTGTTATATTTTCATTTTCTTTAAATTGAATTTCAGAACCATCATAATTAACATATTGAATATTACCAGAATAATTTTTAACAAAAACACCATTAATAAAATTATCATTAATATCTTTTAAAGTAAAAATTTTATTATTATCATCATTATAAATTAAAAAATTTCCATAATTTCTACTATATAATTCTTTAGTATTAATAGAATATTTATTATCATAATCATAAATTTCTTTTTCTAAAATTTTAATATTTTTAATTTGATTTAAATTATTAATTTTTTCCCAGATTTGTTTATTATTTCCACCTAATACAATTTCAATATCATATAATTTAAATATATCTTTAGTAGAAGTTATAAATATAGAAGAACTTATAGGAATATCAAATTGATTATAACTAAAAGAAGAATTAGAATTATTAATCTTATTATATAAAGTATAATAATCATTTTCTTCATTATAAATAAAAACTAATTTCGGAGAAGATATAGAAGGAGTAGGTAATTGATATAAAATATTATCAACTAAATAATTAAATTTATTTTTTTGGATTTTTTCATTAATTCTACCAGAAGTATCAATTTCATTATTTTTACTATTAAATAAAGAATTATTAGTAATATTAATTTTATTAATAGTTATTTTTTCATCCATTTTAAAATTTAAACTATGTATTTATAAAATATCTTTTTATATTTTTTTAATTATAAAAAATTAATATATTTTAAAAAAATAATAATTTAATATAAAATAAAAATGTTATATTAAAAAATATAAAAATACATTATTTATTATTATATTTTTTTTAAAAAAATAAATATTAAATAAATATATAAACTTTATAAAAAAATATCATAGATAATATGAATAATAAAAATATCATAGACAAAATAAATTTATCATCAGATAATTTATATACAAATTTAAATAATCAAATAGATACAACAGGAAGAATAAATGAAAAGATACAAAAGAATAAATTTAATTATATAGTAAATGAAATATTAGAAGAAGAACCAGAACCAACAGAACAATCAGAAAAATTAATTTTTATTTATAATGAACAAGATGAATTATATTTATTAAAAAGAAAAATAAAGAATAGTAATAATATATATTCATATGAAATATTTGACATACAAATAAGCTCATTAATATTTATAAAAGAGGATAATAAAATATATATATTATATAATAAAGAAAATATAAATGATAATGTAATTCAATATTGGAGAGAATTTAAAGATTTTGATGATACAAAAACATTAATATTAAAAGATAATGATACATCATTAATAACATATGGAGATATAAAATTACAAGAAAAACGACAAAATCAACAAGAGAATGAAGAAAAAATATATGATACGAATATCACATTAACAAAAGAAGGAATGATAACATCAAAAGAATTACAGACAAGTGAATTAACGATAGGACATACAACAACATCATATAATCCAACGAAACATTTACCATTTAAGCCATTATTTTATGGAGAAACGACAAATGGATTATATATATTAACGAAATCGATAATAACCCCGGGAGTATTATATCAATGTGATATAAAATATATAAGTAATAAATCAATAAATTTAGAATATCAAACGATAAATATAGATATTGGAACAAATTATTATGAAGTAGTTTCAGCAGTTATATATAATGATTGTTTATATTTATTGATTATATATAAATTAACAAATTCAGATACATTATATAGTCAAATATTAGTATATAATGAGACATTACATATACATAGTTATAAAGGAATATTAACACAAGCACAAATAGATTTAATAGGATATAAAGGGGATACATTTATTTCGAGTATAAATATGAATAATAAGACAGATATATATTTCATATATAATTTAAAGATATTCTTATTATTTTTTAGAAATCAAGAGCCATCAGAACTAATAGTATTAAAAGATTTTAATCCGAGCACAAATGAGCCAGGAGAACAAAATGAACAAGTAAAATTAGATGTAGAATGTAGTTATTACATAAAGAATAATATATATTTATTTTGTAAATATACAATAGGAAGTATAATTAATTATGGTTATTATGTATATGATATAACAAATAATAAATTATATAATGAAAAAAGTGGTGAACATTATATTCCATATAGTTATAATTATGAAGATGCAAAAGATGAACAAGGTAATCCGATAATACATAAATATAGTTATTCATTAATAGATAATGAGAAGATATATTTTAAATATGAAGGATTGAATAATATATATATATTTGATGATGAGAAAGCAACAATATATGGAGAGACACATATAAAAATATTTAGAGGAAATAATAATTTATTTAATCATAATGTAAATCATTATACGATAAATAATAATATAGTATATTTTATAGAAGAAAATAAAAATGAAGATGATATATATGAATATACATTTTATAAATATAATATAATATATAATGATTTAACATATAAAACGAAATTAGATTTTTATAATTTAAATGTATCATATAATTCAATAATACCTATGATATATTCGAATAATAAAGTATTATTATATGAGATAAATGATTTAGGAGTATCAAATTATTTTGATAGTCAAATATCATTTCCAAGTGTAGAATTATCAGATACAAATGCACATATAAAAAATTTAGTAGTAAATAATGATAATATAATTTTAGGTTCGAATAGGGTAATAGTTCCAGGTGATGTAGTAAGTGATAAAATAATTGTATCAAAGAATATATTAGTAAAAGATAATAATGATTTAATAGTAAAAGATACAAAATTAATACCAGCAGGAGGAACATATACACCTAAACTTTATTATAAATCATCGAAAGCATTATTTTATTATGGTTCAGAAGCAAATTCAGCAAATTTAAGGGCTTTAGTATATCAACAAACAAATAAAACTCCAAATTTACCAATAAATAGTGATAAAGAATTAGATTTGATTATGTTATCAAGTTTTATATATAATGATGAATTATATGTATTATTTATAGATACAAAAAATACAGAAGAACGACCTTTAAGAATATATTTTAATATATATGATGTTATAAAAAATAATAAAAATGAATTTATAATAACATTAATAGATACTAAAGAAATTATTGATGATGTAAATTATCCTTTTATTCAAAATGATAATAATAAAAATAAACAATTTTATTTTAGTTATTTAGAGACTTTTATAAAATATAATGTTATATATTATGATACTCAAGAACAAATAACTTATGTTTATGATATTTTAAATATATATAATCCAATGAATAAAATATTATATCAATGTATTTTAAATCAAAATTCATTAGTTTTTTCACCAGTATATAATAATAATAATCAACCAGTAATAATTAATGAAATTCAAACAACAATTTTCCCAAATCCACCAATATCAGATTTAGATCCAAATAAAAATAAAAATTTTTCAAATCTTAAATTTATTTTATATAATGACAATAATAATACAGTTTATTTTATTTATACAATTGAATTAGAAAAATCAGGAGAAATTATATATCCTTATCGTATTTATGTTTTAGATTTAAATACTTTTACAGGTAATACATTATATATTAAAAAAGATATTACAAGTGAAATAGGTGATGATTTAACATTAATAAATTATTGTATGTTATATGAAGAAGATATATATTTAAATATAAATAATCAAGATGATAAAAATTCACGAGGTATATATTATATAAATGATTTAATATATGACCCAGAACATACAACAGAACCAAAACAATTAAAACTTTTAGATTTATTTAAAGATAATGCTTATTCATTTACATTTGATCAAGATCGATGGTTTATTATAACTACACAAGAAGAAGTATTAAGAAATACTAAAGCGAGTGGTCCTGAAAAATATACATATTATATAAATTATTATAGTAGAAGTGAACATTTCATACAATCGGTTAAATTCGCTGAAAAAATTAGTTATGATAAATTTGGTTTAAGAATTCCTCCTTTAATTTTAGATAATGTTAGTGTTTATTTAGTTGATAGTAATTTAAAATATTCTGTTTATATTGTTTCTATCTTTACTAATTTAATTTCTTCCGCTAAAACTGTTTTAAATACTAATAGTATTTTTACTAATGAAGAAGTTTATTTATTCAATAATTTCTATGTTTCTAAAGATAAATGCCAAGTTATTATCGACCCTATTAATAATAATGATATTACACCTAAAAGATATGTCGATGATAAAACTAATCCTTCTAAAACTTTACATTTAACTAATAAACAATCTTTAATTACTGATGGAAGTATTGAAATGAATAATATTATTAATTCAAGTTATAATGTTGATGAATTAAATATTAGAAATAATAAATTCTCTCAAATTTATTTAACTAAAGATAAATTAAATATGTTTTATTATAATAATACTTCTTCATCTCCTTATTATATTTATTATCATTTCCTTAATAATAATGAAATAATTAAAACATATAAAATATCTTTTGTTGATAATAATGATAATTATAAATTTGTTACGGCTATGTTCTTAATTAATGATATTTTATTAGTTTTATTAGGTAATAATTTATTTACATTTATTTATTTCAATTTTAGAGAATTAAATTTAAATAATTTAGTTGATAATGAAATAAAAATTAATTATGAAACAATTGATAATACTGGTATTTATAAAAAAATTAAAGTTAATGAAAAAGTTAATGGTGAATTTATTAATATTATTGATAAAACTTTTAATGGTGATAATAAAAGTGTTTTAGAAATGATTGATGAATATAATAATTGTATCATTAGTGATTATAAATTTTATATTTATAATAATGAATGTTATTTCTTATTACGTGCTTATAATCCTAAAGATGCACAAATAACAACTAACCCCTATTTAAATATAATATGTAAAATTAATTTTGATAAAGTTAAAATTGATATATTTAATTATCTTAGTTTAAGTATTAATAATGGTTTTGAAATTTATAATTTTATAATTTATGAATATTCTAATTTATTATATAATGTAATTTCTCTTAAATTTAATAATGGTAATTATTATTATTACTATTTAACTTTAGACAATAATGATATAAGATTAAATTATTCTCTTAATGATAATAATTATGCTTTTACTGATAAATCAATTATGACATATATTAATAATAATGTTTATATTTGTGAATGTTATAGTAATCATATTTATGCTAAATTATCTTTTGATGGTTCTGATATTACTATTTCTAATTTATCAAATGTTATTAAAAATTCTTCTTATAATAGTTATGCTTTTGATAATAATTATATTTATTTTGGTTATTTAAATAGTAATAAATATATTATTGATAGATATAACTGCTCTAATAATAATATTACAACTAATATTTTATCTTTTGATAATAATAGTGATACTTCTACAATTTCTAATAATAATAAACTTTGTTTATGTTATAATGTATTTATAACTTATTCTAAAAAATCTAATTATATAAAATTATATTTAAAATCTTATAATGATACATCTTTTTATATTGATAATTCTAAAACTATTATTAATAATGAAGTTGAATTATATAAAGGCACTATTGATTTTTCACCTGTTAATAATAATGATATAACTAATAAAAAATATGTTGATGATAAAACTAATAATTTAATTTGTTCTTCTTTATCTTTACCTATCAATACTGACCCATCTCCTGATGATGAATATTATTAATCATTTTTAATATTTATTTTTTATATTTTTATTTTTTAAATTAAATATTTTAAATTTAATATTTTATTTTTCTTTTTAAATTTAAAAACTTCTAATTATATTTATTTTATTATAATAAATAAAAATATTTTCAATTTAAAAATTATTAATAAAACTTTTAAAAATTTTTAAAATAAAAAAAATAAAATAAAAATATTAATAAAATATATTTTAAATAAAATATATTTAAAAAAAATTTAAAATAAAAAAAATAAAATAAAAATTATTAATAAAATATTTTTAGAAAAAATTTAAAAAAAAAATTTAAAATAAAAAAAAATTAAAATAAAAAAATATTAATAAAATATTTTTAAGGAAATAAATTAAAATATTATATTAAAAAATATTTTAATAAAAAAAAATAAAAAGTATTTAATAGATATCATCATTATCATTTGTGTTAATATTAAGATTAATACTTTCTATATTACTTAATTGATTATCAACATATTTTTTATTAACAATATCATTATCATCAATAGGAGAAGTTCTAATGGTTGCTTTTTCATAATCAATATAGATATTATTATATAATTTAGTATAATTATTATTAAAAATAGTATCATATAAATAAGAATAAATAACTAAAGGTTTAACGTGAATAGGGTGTTCATAATTATAATCATCGTAAGATGTAATACCACAAATATAAGAATAATTAAAATCAATATCATAAATATTATTTTCAATACTAAATTTATTAGAATAAGTATTATCTATAATAGAATTATGAGGAAGATTATTAGGGATAACATATAAATAATAAAAATCTTTAGAATTCATTATATGTAAAAAGATATAAATTAAATTATTTTTAATATACATAAAATGATTAAATTGATTACTATAAATTTGATTTTGATTTATTCTATATCTAATAAAAGAATTATTAGTATTATCATATATAAATATAAATGCTTGATTAATAATATTTGATGTTCCACATAATAATAAAATATATAATAAATTATTATTACATTGTAAAACACATTGAGATGCTGGGAAAGATAAATTACTATCATAATCTGGGTCTTGAGGGTTTGGAATAGGAATAAAATTATTTATTGTAGTTATTATACTATTAAAATCATCTATATCATTAATAATATACATTGTATTATGTTCATTATGAATATAAACATAACTTTTTAAATCATTAATATTAATTAATAATTTAATATAATTAATATTAGTAAAATCTATAATTTCTAAATATCTTCCTTCATAAACATTAAAAATAATTTGATTATTTATATTATCAATTGTATAATTAAATTTATAAACAAAAATATATCGTTTTGTTGGCACTCCAGCAGGTAATCCACAAGCCGATAAAAGAATAAAATGGTCATCTATTTTTTCAATATTTCCTATATATCTATTAGTATCATAGAAATTATAGCTCGGAACATCTTCAGAAGTGATACCAGTATTATCAATAAAATTAGTTGTTAAATATTCTTTAGTTTCAGTATTAAATATTATATTATTATTTGAATTTAAACCATATATTAATATAAGTTTATCAATTTTTAATAATTTAATATTATCCGATAAAGTAATTGTAATAGAATAAGGAGAATTAGAATTTAAAATAAAATTATTATCTTCATCTATATTATATTCATATAAATTTAAAGATGTATTATAATAATATGAGACATACATTGTATTTTTATCAATATTAATTAAATGAATATTATTATTATTTGTAGAATTAATATTTATAATATTAGGGTCATCAATAGGCATTATATAAGGTGGTTTAATTTGTGTTTTTTTATTAACATTTAATAAAGTAGCATTAAATTTATTTTCTGTATTTGTTAATTTAACAATTTCTTTTTCTTCTCTTCTAACATATTTATTTAAAGTATTATCTAAATATATTTTATTTACAATATCATTATTTTCTATTGGTTGAGAATTTATTGATGCTTTATTTTTATCTATATATAAATTATTATATAATTCTGTTGATATTTGATTTATTTTTATTGTTCCATTCTCAAATTCAAATATATATAAATATGTATCATAATATATTATATTATTATCTATATAACTATTATATAATATACCATTTATTTCTGTATTAGTTAAATAATATCCTCCTATTAAATAATTATTTATTTGATTTGTATAATTATTAATAATATCTTTATCATTTAAATCTAATAAATTCAATTTATAAAAATCTAAATTATTTAATTCATTTATAAACATATATATTACATTTTCATTATATATTAAATATGTTTTTTCATTTGTATTTATATCATCATTTAAAATATCATAAGTTATAAGGTTATTATCATTTAAATTAAAGTTATTTAATTTGATATATTTATGATTTTGTTTTTCATAATAAAAAGATATGAAAATATTATTTTTAGTATTAAAACTTATATTTATATCTTTTTGTGTAAAATCATTTAATATTGGTGGATTTGGAATTGGTTCTGGAATATCTGGATAATCTTCTGTTAATATATTTGAATAAGTATTATAACTTGTTTCATCTTCTTGTGTTGAATATGTTGTTATATCAAAAGTATATAATTTATTATAATTAAAATCAAAAATATAAATATTTGTTTTATAAAAATATAATTGGAAAATATATTTTGTATTTATTTTATCATTTATATCTTTTTCTAAATCAAATATCTTTATATCATTTTCAAAATTCATATGTAATTTATTTGTATCATCTAAATAATATTCTGTTGTTTTCATTATATATATTTTATTATGATATTGAATATTGTTTGATACTAATTGATTACTTATAAAAACACAATATAATACATCATTATATTTATATAAATATTGTATTATTAAATTATAATTATTCTTATTTGTTGTATCAAAAGTTAAATCATTTATATTTGTTATAATATTTGAACTATTTTTATCGTAAATTGTATTATCATCTAAATTTATAATTGGTTGAAGACAATTTAATTTTGTTGTGCTATATGCTGCTGAATTTATAATATTATTAATTGGATTTTGACTACAAATAAATAATAAATTGTCAATATTAAATAATTTATTTCCATTTATATTTAAAAAAATACTATTTCCAATTGTATATGTTTCATCATATAATATAGGATTATATGCATTTATTTCTAATTTATTATCTTCTAATTTATTTTTTATATCTGTTTTATGTAAATAAAAATTCATTCTCGGATATCCGAATGATGTTTTATAATAATAATCATTTGATATATAATACATATTATTATATTTTACTATATCAAAACTATTAGTTGTATATGAAAAATTCACTGTTGAGTTTGATGTATTTATTTTTTCTGTTGATATATAATAATCTTCATCTACTATTTTATTCTTTATTCCTTTCTTTATTTCTATATCTCCATCTGTTATTAAAGATTTTTCATTTGTTAAATGTAATGTCTTAGAAGTATCAAAATTATTTATTTTTTCCCATATTTGATTAGGAGAATTACTTATTAATGTAAATGTTTCTAATGTATTTATAATTAAACAATTTGAATTTATATTTATAGAAGATAAAGGAATATAAACATTATTATTTAAATGTTTTAATGTATAATTATTTGTTTCTTGATTTTTTATAAATATATATTCTGGTTTATTTTCTGTTGGTTCTGTTTCTAATATATCTAAAACATAATAATGATTTTTACTTTCTTTTATCCAATGTTGCTCATCATTTAAATTATTTAAATTCTTATATTTAATATATATATCATTTGTATCATTTATATTTATTATTGTTCCATAAGGTGGTTCATTAAAATTAATATATTCATTATTAACTAATTTTTTAAATATATAATTATCATTATTTTTTATTAATATATATTCTGGTTTATTTTCTGTTGGTTCATTTAATGATAATGTATTTATATTATAATGATATTCTTGCTGTTGTGGTGGTTCATTATTTAATTTTATCCAATTTTGACTTAATCCTGTTCCATAATTTATATATAAACTATGATTATCATTAACTACACATAATGCTCCTTGTAATATACTTATTTTTTCATATTTATCTTGTATAGTATCATTATATTTTTGTAATTCTAAAACATCATTATTATATAAAATATATTCTGGATATGGTGCTTCTTGTGGTTTTTCATTATATATTTGATTTACAAAATAATTATATTTTTCTGTTGTTGGTTGTGGTGTTGTATTAAATTCTTTCCAATTTTGATTTCCATTATATTTTATATATATTGTCTCTAAATCATTTACTATACATAATGACCCATTATTAACATCATATATTTCATATGTATTATTATTTTTTTTATATAAAGTTAATGTATCATTACTTCTTACTAATATAAAATCATCTGTTTGTCCTTCTGTTGTATTTACTATATCTTTAACATAATAAATATCTCCTGTAATATTTAATTTATTCTTTATTTCATTTATATCATTTGTTATTGGACTTATTATATCATCTACATATTTTTTATTTACTATATCATTATCATTATTTGGTGTTGTTGTTATAGTTCCTGTTGTTATACTTAATGATGTTGAAGTTATATTATTTGAAGCATTTAAATCTTTAGTTTGTATAGTATTAGAAGCCTCAATATCTTTACCTTGTATTGTATTTGAAGCATTTAAATCTTTAGTTTGTATAATATTAGAAGCCTCAATATCTTTACCTTGTATTGTATTTGTAGTAGTTATATTATTAGAAACATTTAAATCTTTTGTTTGAATTACATTAGAAGCGGTTAAATCTTTAGTTTGAATAGTATTAGATATTTCTAAATCTTTTCCTTGTATAGTATTAGAAGTAGTTATATTATTAGAAACATTTAAATCTTTAGTTTGTATTACATTAGAAGCCGTTAAGTCTTTAGTTTGAATAGTATTAGATATTTCTAAATCTTTACCTTGTATTGTATTAGAAGCAATAATATTATTAGAAGCATTTAAATCTTTTGTTTGAATTAAATTTGTAATAGTTAAATTATTACCTTGGATATCACCCGAAGCATTTAAATTATTAGTTTGAATAACATTAGAAGCCGTTAAGTCTTTAGTTTGGATAGTATTAGAAGTAGTTATATTATTAGAAACAATTAAATCATTAGTTTGAATAACATTAGAAGCAGTTAAGTCTTTAGTTTGTATTGTATTAGAGATTTCTAAATCTTTACCTTGAATAGTATTAGAAGCAGTTATATTTTTACCTTGTATATTTTCAGTAGTAATAATATTACCATCATTAACTTCATTTTTTTTAATATAATCTTTTAAATCAATACTTCCTCCGGAAGCAATTTCAATAACTCTATTCACAGTGGGAATAACATCGTCACCAGTTAAACTATCACCTTCAATAGAAATTTTATTAATTAAAACATCTTTAATAGTAAGATTATCACAGGTTAATTTATTCGAAGCATAAACATTATCAGCATATATATCTCCAGTTGTTGAAATATTACCTCCAGCAGTAATTTCTCCAGTTGTAGAAATATTACCAGTTGAAGGGTCTATATTAACATTATTCGATTTTTGAATATATTTATTATCTAAATCATTTAATTTATTATCTATTTCCTCCTTTGTATAATAATCTCCATCTTCTCCACCTTCTTCAGTTGATAAAGTATTCACATTTTTAGATAATTTATAAATATGAACACCTAAACTATAATCATCTAACATTTTAAATAATTATTTTATATAATATTATTATAATTTTTTTATTCAAAAATATTTATTTATAATATTATTATTTTATTTTTTATTCTTTAATAAAAAATATTTATTTAAAAAATATAAAATAAAAATAAAAAAAAAA
>Ga0247610_10002579_pt1 | contig 20684 bp, 20 predicted proteins | sample 174DNAGHGhighgp2_FD_193483 | JGI IMG/M metagenome (GOLD analysis project Ga0247610, IMG submission 193483) | Sheep rumen microbial communities from Palmerston North, Manawatu-Wanganui, New Zealand - 1742 DNA GHGhigh gp2 | ecosystem: Host-associated > Mammals > Digestive system > Stomach > Rumen...
ATCTGCTTACTTCGGCTTCAGTTTTTCCCATCATCCGAGCGAAATCTCGCTGAGACAATCCTCGCTCATCCAGGATGTCATAAATACGATTGGCGATTTCCACATTTAGTTTTATGAACTCCTGTTTCTCCGGCGTTACGAATCTATCGTAACATTGTTGCATAAAATCGGGTTTCATCGTCTTATTACTTATTCATTAATTATTAAATCAATATCCATTAGTTGGTTATACTCTCTAACCATAGATGGATTTTTATTAATTTTTAGGCTCATGGCCTTGTCTATCTTTTGCAACTCTTCTACATATTTTGTTAATTGAGGGTCATCCTGCCATGTGCGGGTACCTTTTTCTTTAATTCCTCCTCCGCCTAATATCAATATACATTCACTAAAGCATAAACAGTACAATCGCAGTTTGGAAGATTCAATATTCGAAGGAAGAGCACGAATATGTTCACGCATCTTTCCCTCATAGCGGAAATGGCGATCTTCAGCCCCACTTATTTCTGCTTTCTGAATTCTGGCTAATATTATTCCCAGATCATCTTTATAGATATCGTCAGCACCATACTTTTCTATAAATTTCTGGAATTCGTTTTTAGTTTCACCATCATACAACACTGAAAAGATAGCGACTTTTTTGCCACTATTTATCCTTTCTAATGTCACATGTTTAGTCATCACTTTCTCAAAAACGGTGCAAAGGTACAACTTTTTTTTTAATACTGCAAGTATTTTTTCAAAAAAAATTACTTTATATGCTAATTTTTTTCTATTTTTCAACACAATTCACAACTCCAACATGCGTAAGAAAGTGACGCACAGAAGAACACTGCCGGTTGCAAGAAGACGATGAAAGCTTACATATGGAAGGTTTGTGGAGATGAATATGACACTGCGCACCCGCGTAGTTAATTCATGCTCCACAAAGCTCCAACGGAACTGTGGAGATGAATATGACACTGCGCACCCGCGTAGTTAATTCATGCTCCACAAAGCTCCAACGGAGCTGTGGTGAGGAGTATGATCAAGCTCATCCGAAAGCATAAATTTTCCTGTACGATGGGTATTTAATGCAATGCGCAGTCGATTAACTTCGTCTGCGCATTTTGCGTTTTAGTTGAACGATTTTGTCGGTAAGTTTGCGACCAATGATGTGCGTAATGATCCACTCCTTGACGAGTTGCCCTCTCGTCTTCTCTACCCAACTTCCGGCAAAGTGGTGGATGCAGTAGGTGTTCTTGGTGAGTTTGAGTACACGTGTCGATGTCAGTGGACAGAAATAATCTACCGGAAACACGTGTATATCGTTCTTATAGACCTGATACTTTCCATCAATCTTAAAACCACCGGCAACCATGATGTCTGCAATGGTGATCGTGTTCGGCGTGAGATCCAGCGTACCATCAGGTTTGACGAAATGCTTTCCTTCATAGTAAGCCAACTGCTCTTTTACCCATACGCCATGCGGAGCGGATGCCATCAGCCCGGTAACAGGAGCATTGGCCATACTCGCCTCATATCCGGTGAATGCCGGAAGTTCCATCAGTTCGCCCAACGGACGCAGTATCTCCACATCCGTGTCCATATATACGCCACCGAACTTCTCCAATGCCCAGAGACGTACTACATCCGTCACAAATGCAAACTTACGGTTATCATATGCCTCACGCGCGTAAGAATACATATCGAGATCAAACGTCTCCTCGTTCCATAAACGCAACTCATACTCCGGAAGATATTTCTTCCAACTCTCAATGCATTTCACTGCCAGTTCCGGCATTTCTTTGCCACCAAACCAGCAATAGTGTATTATCTTTGGTATTCTACTCATACATCAAACATTTATACATCATACATTTGCGAGGAACGCACTGATGCGTTCACACGCAAGCCCGTCTCCGTAAGGATTCACCGCCATACTCATCTTCCGATATGCCTCCGCATCATCCAGCAACGTACTCACCTCATTCACGATCTTTTCGTAGTTCGTACCAACCAAATGCACCGTCCCGGACTCCAATGCTTCCGGACGTTCCGTCGTATCACGCATCACAAGCACCGGTTTCCCCAATCCGGGAGCCTCTTCCTGTATTCCTCCCGAATCCGTCAGCACAATCGTACTCTGCTCCATCAGATACACAAAACTCAAATACACCAACGGCTCAATAAAGAACAAATTTTCATTTATTCCTATGCCGTTGCTGCATTCATTTTTTGGCATTTTTTGATTATTCTTTTCAGAATCATCCGGCAAAGCATTTGCGGCAATTGACGGATCATTAGTCTGTCCAAGAGCTTGTTCTTGAGCAGAGTAAGGAGCCGTTGATTGGGATTCGTTATCTAACGATTGCGGATGATTCATTTTTGGTTTACTCTCTAATAGCCCAAACACCTGCTGTATTGGTTTTCGGACGTTGGGATTGAGGTGCATAGGATATACGAAATCGACATCAGGATACTTTGCCGCCAAATCCCGTATAGCCGTACACATACTGATGAACCCATCCCCGAAGTTCTCCCTCCGATGTCCGGTTATCAGCACCAATCGCCTACTCCCATCCAACCGCGTCGTATCGTATCCTGCCTCTTTCAGCACACCGCGCAACTGTCCCTGCAACGCCGCATCATTCTTGATCTTTTTCACCACCATATACAGCGCATCAATCACCGTATTTCCCGTCACGAGGATCCGCTCTTCGCTCACATTCTCCTTCATTAGATTACGCTTCGCCAACAGAGTCGGTGCAAAATGATACGTCGCAATCCGTCCTGTCATCAGTCGGTTCATCTCCTCCGGCCAGGGACTATAGATATTCCCCGTCCTCAACCCGGCTTCCACATGCCCCACCAGTATCTGCTGATAGAATGCAGCCAATGCTGCAGCCGTACTCGTCGTCGTGTCTCCATGCACCAGTACCACATCCGGATGTACCTCCTTCAGCACATCCCGCATACCTACCAGCACCCTACTCGTCACGTCATACAAGTCCTGATTCGCTTGCATGATGTTCAGGTCATAATCCGGCACGATATCAAATATCCGCAGCACCTGATCGAGCATCTGCCGATGCTGACCTGTCACGGCAACTACTGTCTTGAACTGCTCAGGCAGCGACTGCAATTTCTTCACCAGCGGCGCCATCTTAATGGCTTCCGGGCGTGTTCCAAATACTAATAATATAGTCTTCATAATAGTTGTCAGTAATCAGTAGTCAGTTATCAGAGATTTTTAATGCTTATCATAAGTAGCATCAGTCTTGGAAAAAGATTGAGCATCTTGATTTTGCGGATGTTCTTCTTGGATGCTCGTTGTGAAGACAACGGAAAGATTCCTTTATCTTTCAAGCGTTTATTGTAATCTACACTTAACCGATAATCGACACACGCAACCGATGTCAATAACGATACTGCTGCATGAGCAAACATCATATCGTACCACTCATACGTTTCTTTCGGTGCTGTTAGCTTTTGTTCCATCAATATATCAATCATCTGCATGTGCATATCTACCTTACGCATCACAGCTTGCTTATTATGCGAATGAACCATCGAACCGGTTCGTTGCAGATAATACTGATGCCTCACCGGATTCACATTCACGCGCTGCGCCTTCTGTAATATCCTTGGCAACCAAGGCGTATCATCGAAAAAGCATCCTTCAAAGAACCGAATACCAGTACTCTTGATGAAATCCAATCGATAGATATATGCCCATACGTAGCAACCTACTCCCAAACGATGCGCTAAATACTCCGTTCCGGTCATCACTCCCGAGGTATAATCAAATCGCGCTTCTATCTCAGAGTCCGGTACGTTGCGATATTCCTCATCTACTTTCTGATAATTAAATCGCAACATATCCAGCTGCTCATCGTCCATCTGTTTGAGCAATGCAGCGAGACCATTCTTCTCGATATAGTCGTCTGGATCTACGAAACACAAGTACTGCCCCTTTGCAGCATCTATACCCGTATTGCGAGCCGCAGCCAAACCCTTGTTCTTCTCATGCGTGCATACGCGCACATTCTTATATTGTGCAGCATATTCCTTTGCCATCTCCAAGGAGTTATCCGGAGAACAATCGTCCACCAAGATGATCTCAAATTCCGATTGCGGAATATCCTGCTCCAACAGTGTTTCCATGCAGCGAGGCATGTATCGCGCAGTATTGAACATGTTCACGATTATTGATAATCTCAACATACCTATTTGAAAATTATATCAATTATAGTTCGATTATAGTAATTATATTTATTCAGGTAACCAAAAAAGTTTTAAGAAAAATTATTAGTATCACTTCTTATTGTAATAAACAATAGTCCATAAATATGTTTTATTCAGGCCATCTTTGAAAGACGTGAATTGGTAGTCACCAATCAGGCTACGGAGCTTATCGGTGTTGAGTTCGAAATGGGAGGCATCGAATTGTTTCGCATCCGCATGCTCAGCTTTGAAAGACGGAACTAAAGTACGCACAGCATCCGCTATCTCATTGACGGAAAGCAATGTGCCGCTGCCGATATTGATGACTTGGTTGGAGATGCCTTTATCGAGTAAACGGAAAAGGATATCTACAAAGTCTTCTACATAGATATAGTCCTTCTTATCGTTACCATCACCCCAAATCTGCAAGGTCTCGTTGCGCAAGGCTTTCGTCATGGCAATATTGATAACGCCTTGCTTCATGCTGTAGTGATAGGCTCCGTATGGATTACTCAGTCGCACAATCAACGGACGGAGTCCATACAACTGCCCATACTGCATCATGTATTTCTCCGTAGCCACTTTGACAGTACCATACGAACTGATGGGATATACGGCATCTGATTCCAAATGCGGTTTATGCTCTCGCGTTCCATAGACTGCTCCTCCAGATGAGATATACACAATATCCTTCACACCATATTTCACCATTAGTGCTAACACATCCAATGTCGGCAGCAGGTTCGTCTCCACATCATATCGCGCATTCGCTGAGTCCACCGGGACTGTAGTACTCAGCGAGTGAATCACCAAGTCTATCGTATTCTCTTTGAATATGGATTCCATCATAGCTTTATCACTAAAGTCCCCTGCATAGGTCTTCGCCACGCACTTCAGTTCTACTCCACCCATATGCCGGTCGAACTTATCAAACACAATGAACCTATATTGCTGACGCAGATGCTCGTCAACAAACTTCATAATGTTGGTTCCAAGGAATCCATAACCTCCTAATAATAGTATATTTTTCATTTCTCTAATAGATGAGCATTCATTATATCATTTGATAATGTTGCCGACCATATCTTCGTTCCTTGGGGTGTCAAATGCACACCGGCATTGAACATTGTCGAATCATGACATATCGGATGATTCATATAATTGAGATATGGTATATCATATGCTGTTGCAATGGAATCATACCATGCTATATACCGATTCCAATCGGGTGACATTTCTACATACCGATAATATACAGGGGATGTGACAAATATCATTTGTGCTCCACTCTCTTTGCATTCCTGTACAAAGTCCAAAAACATCATTTTGGCTCCTTCATCTACGTGTGGCGTAATACTATCGGTAAACTGCAAACGAGAAGGATCCCAAGTAGCGGGATCGGGAATGTGTCCTTTATAGGATGGATAATCGCAATAATGCTTCAGATTAAGGAATTCCAGCAATCCTCTTTTGTTATATGTCTGATATCCCCAGTAGCGTGCCATAGGGATATAGGCATCAATCCAAGAATAGCCAGCACTCATCAAGTCCTCGCGGATGGAACCATCATAGAACAATGGCAAGAACTGCTCAGATTGATGTTGGTGCTTGGCAGTATCTATAGTTAATAGCAATTGATCTACATCATAGATAAGATACTTCGGTTGATGGTTATAATGTAGATAATAGCGGTATTTCATCAATTCAATATTTACGCTATACCCTCCCATGCCGATGTTATAGGATTGCAGACCTGTAACGGAATCTATTACTGCAGGATCATAATGCTCCAAGGCTCGTGAAGTACCCATGATAACGATGTCAGCCTGATTGTTACCATTGCTTATCTCATGCCATGCTTGATGGGGATACCCTGCTGAATTAGCCAGTCCACGACTAATCATCGCATCCAGTCCCAACGCTATCATGTAGGCTGCGACTGCAAAGATTGCTATTTTAATCAAGAACCGCTTCATCTCAGAAATACATGTATATAAAGTTCTCAGTATGTCCACCGAACATCAAAATTAACTCAAATATCAGTCCATACATTGCGTATCGTACCACAGCCAAACGCTCAATGCTCACATCCAGTCCATGTCGCTGCCTACGCATGAACCATTCGACGACGAACATCAATGCAATATTCATGAATAGTATCGTATAGCCTTGCAGCTTCGGCATACTAAACAAGTCCGCACTGCACATCCTTGCCGTATAGTCGATGAACTGCGTCATGTTATCCGCGCGGAACATCATCCATCCGAATGTAGCTAACGCAAAGACGAGGAGCATTTGACCAAACTCCTTCACTGTCGGATACCATTTGTCGTATGCCACCACATGCTCATATTTTGTATTCCGATTCAGCAGTATCAACAGCACCAACAGCAATCCATGGTACGCGCCCCATGCTACAAACGACCAATCGGCTCCATGCCATAAACCGGATAGCAGAAAGACTATCATGATATTGCGGATAGTATGCCATATGCCGTTGCGGCTACCACCTAATGGTATATAAACATAATCTACGAACCAGGTATTGAGCGAAATGTGCCAACGCCTCCAAAACTCATTCATATTCCGGCTAAAGTACGGAAAGAGGAAATTATCACGGAAACGGAATCCTAACAACTTAGCCGAACCTATCGCCATATCGCTATATCCGGAGAAGTCTCCATATATCTGTATCGTATATAGGATAGCAGCTAAGAGCAGCGTACTACCCGACAGATTGGCATAATCGCCATATACCTGATTGACATACAGCGCAGCATTGTCGGCAATAACTACTTTCTTAAATAGACCCCACAGCATCTGCCTACATCCATCTACCGCCATGTCGTATTCGAACACGCGCGGCTTCTGAATCTGCGGGATCAGGTTTGTTGGTCGCTCAATAGGTCCCGCAAGCAGTTTCGGGAAGAAACCGATATAGAGCAAGCAATCCACGAGGTTCGTCGGTTCTATCTTTCGCTTATATAAATCCACCACATACGCAATTGCTTGGAATGTAAAGAAGCTGATACCCAACGGCAGCACTATCTTCAACGAGTGAATGCTGTTCTGCAAACCGAACAAGTCCGCAAAACTGCTTACAAAGAAATTGTAGTATTTGAATACAGCCAGCCCCCCAAGATCTAAAACGATATTGGCTACCATCCAGAATTTGGCACCCAATTTCCAATTTCCAATCTCCAATTTCCAATTGTTGTTTCGTACTATCATCAAGCCGCTCGCATATGAGCATAGGCTTATGATGATGAGAAGAAACAAGAACCTCCAATCCCACCAAGCATAGAACACATACGATGCCAGTAGCAGAGTTATATTCTGCCACTTATAATTCCTCCGTAGTAGCCAATATATTGCAAATACTATCGGAAGAAAGATTGCGTATGTCAGCGAATTAAAAAGCATATATCATACATCTATACATTATACATTGTTTTGCTTAATGTAAAACATGCCACTTCTCTAACTTAAAAAGAACACGCTCCATAAAGTACACCAATCCCCATATGTGATGCTTTTTGAGACGTTTCATCTGCGCGATAGGAAAATGGTAATTGTCATAATCCTTCAATATCGCTGCGGGTAACATCTTCTCTAACTCGGCATGCCGTTCTTTCTCGCGGAACTCCAGATTTGTCTCTGAGATACCGGTTGTATCAAAAATCGTCACATCGATTGGTATATAGAATAACTTCTCACCGCCGAATACTACTGCATTCACGAACCATTTCCAGTCCGAGCAAATTTTTAGATTCTCATCATACAATCCATATTTCTCGTACAAAGACCGATGAATATATGTCGGATCATGATTCACCGTGCCTTTTATAAAATCATCCATCGTCCATTCTACTTCTTGAGCTTGCGGATTTTTAGCGACTCTATCCCCAAGACATACATCCTTGCTCAGTTTGCCATTCCCAAAGTCACGAATCATATTGCCGTACAAAATCGGGACTCCGATTTTGTCGTTTAATGAATTAACGTTTAACGAATTAAGGATATTCATCATACGCTCGGTGACGTCAGGGGCAGCAAGGATATCGCCGGAGTTTAGTATTTGGATGTAATCGCTTGGCGATTCGTTTAACGTTGAACGATTAGCGTTTAGCGAGTTAGTGGATGTAGTATGATCTGCATTGACTATGCGACGACCAAGTGCTATCTCAATGCCCTTATTCTTATCCTCGACAAGCTCGGAACGATTAAAGGAATTCACGATACGCCTACCTAAGGCGATCTCAATTCCTTTGTTCATCGCATTGTATATCCCTTTATCCGGTTCCGATAACCAAACGACATGAATTCCTTCATTCGTTAACTCGTTCTTTCGTTCAACGTTACGAACGTACTCCTTGATAATATCCACAGAGCCATCGGTCGAGCCTCCATCAACGATGATGTGCTCTATATCACGATAGGTCTGCGCAGCAACCGAGGCTAACGTCTTCCGTAAGCCTTCGGCGTTATTATAATTTATGGTAACGATTGAGAGTTTCATCACTTGTCGTATTTAGCTATAAACTTATCAATATCATTAAACATCCCGCGTACGTCTTTCAGTTTTTCCTCATCCCAGTTCCACCATTGGATGCGTTGCATGGCTGCTATTTGTTTTTCGTTCAACCGATACCGCTTAATCTCGATCGGACAACCTACTGCAATCGCATACGGCGGAATATCTTTACTCACAACAGATCCGGCACCGATTATAGCTCCATCGCCAATCGTCACTCCATCCAGTACCGTCACATTCGCTCCTATGAACACGTCATTACCTATCGTTACCGGCATATACTCGATCATCTCTCCGCGGTAAAATTTCGGATGCGTACTGATACCATTCGTCGGATGATACCCCAAGCCGCAGCAGAAGTTAGGACCAATAGAGCAGAACTTTCCAGTCGTTGTATTTGCTACCTGGGCATTCTTTGCAAAATAGGAATAATCGCCCAATTGCACACTATGCAAATAGTAAGGCGCTACCGCATATGCCTTCTTGCCAATACTCGTCTCGCTACGTTCAGAACGCACCAAGGAGAAACCGGTTGTCTTATCGGAAGGGATGATGGGATCATGTAGCCAGTTACCCAGCAATTTTTGGATGTAATACTTTATCGATTTCATTTCCAAAATAGAATTTTCCTTAATAGTGCATTTCTTCTGCGTTTATTATACCATCGTCCTTGGTAGAACGCATAGATTTCATGAGCAGCTGACCTACTCTCTTTGATGGGTCTGCGCTTTACAATTATCGAATCAACCGGCACAACATCAAACTTATTCGTAACATAGCAGTTCGATGCCAATTCATCAAAACCGATATTATTCGTAAGAGACTTACCAGGATACAATGTCAATCCGTTTTTTTCTAACAATACAGCATGCCATTTAATGAACCAGGTATTCATTCGACCCTCATAATTAGCCACCAACTGCTTCTGTAAGTAATCACCGCCAAATTTATTAAATTCATCCCATCGATTTTCCCATATATGATATAATTTCACTGCATCATCATCGTAGTATTTCCATGCACGTGCCCATGTAGCCCAACCGCCGCCGGGATAAGGGACTTCATAAAAGAATGTTTCCGGCAATGTCCATCGATGCGGCCACATGTATCCGGATATATGCATTACTTGCTCATCATCTTTATACATCTCCAGCGCTTCGTTCATAAATCGCAAAAAGCCTCTTGAAGTAACAATATCATCTTCAAGCGTAATGATTCGTCCATATTTGTTCACTATTTCCATCACGGCTCCTACGATATTCGCCTTCAGTCCGATATTCTTTGGGCGCTCAATTACTGTAACCGATTTAAATCCAGATGCTGCGTGAGCCACCTTGCGGTTTCCCTTGATACGCTCAACCTGCCCTGCCGGAGCAGCCTCTTTTGCACCATCGCAAAAGATGAACAAGTCAGACTGTTCCGCCAACTCATTCTTCGCTAAAGCATCCAGCGTTTGCTGCAAATGTTTTGGCCTATCGTACGAAAATATAACAATGGGTGCTAAGGTCATGCTTTCAAAAGATCTTTGTTTCTTGTGAGGTACTCGTCCGTATAGTAATTCATCACATTGCCGTGAGGAGTAAAGGTCATCTCGCCAAAGACAATTTTTCCGTCAATCTCATATACATCAAAACGACAATAGGTGATGCCTTGGCAACAATCTTCCGCCATTTTTTTCATTCGTTCAAACGTTTTCGGCTTTGGAATCATACGTCTTTGTTTATGCCAACGAGCAGATATATCTTCGGTTCTATTCCAGTCCGCATCGTAACAATCGTAGCATACTGCTCTATCGCCTTCCACAGTCAAACTATTATCACGATTATAGCAGATAAAGAAGTCAAACACCTTACCATTGCACACCTGCATCTTATAGTCAATCAGCGAGGAATCTCCTAAATCCTCCAAATACTTCTCGACGACTATCTTGGGTTCAATATATTGATATTGCCATTCGCCGGTCCACCAAGCATAATCATGGTCTTTGAGCCATTCTGCAAATTGTGCTTTCACGTTCTGCCAATCACATTGGCTCTTATCTCGACAGATGTAATTACGCCCGGATGCATTATTCATCTTCATCACAAACTGTTTAGGCAGTGCCTCTAAGTCTATATCCTCTACATTGTCGTACACACCGTACAATTCGTTCAGTGTGTCTCCGTAGCCCTTGGCTTCAATGTACTCACGCACAGCATACTTGTCCGTGCATTTAGACATAAGTTTACCTATCTCCGGATCATGACTATTCTGCCATGATAGTTTAATGAGCGCCTGATTTAGATCTCTTGGATGACAATAGTGCATCCGTCTTCCCATCCAACTCTCATAATACATGGCCAAATAGGATTTCAGGCAATGTTTGGATATGAAATGGGCAAGTTTTTGGTTATGCAATATAGGACGAATAATTCTCCGTCTCAAAACAACGTAGTAATGTTCAAATGATTTCATTTTATATTTCAAAGTTTAATATTATCAATACATTCTCTATCAACGAAACCTACCCACTTATAATTAACTCCTCCATTAATTAATACGGGTATGATTCCCTGATTTTGTATATAGGCTATTGACTCATTCGTCGCATGCCCCCAAGTATAGGCAAATGCCGGAATATATCGCGGATGGGAGCGAAGAACAGCGATACACTTGTCTATATCTTCTTCGAAGGCCGCTTCGGATATGCTTACTGCATCAAAATGTTCGTGCCCATGCAGACCGATTTCTATGTAACGCGATGTCAATTCGAATACCTGTTCTTTAGACAAATACATCCCTTTTGCTATAGAATTGCCATCGGCATCCGGAGCCATCTCTTGCAACCACTTCTGATGTATCGGTTTTATCTTATCTCCCTCCATATAACGTGTGTTAATAAAGAGTGTAAGAGGGATTTTCTTTTCCGCCAGCCAAGGCAGAACATTCAGAACTGAAGCCAGTCCATCATCCGTAGTCAACACCGCATACTTGCGACGACGGAACCAATCATGCTGCAACTTATCGCAAGCCTCAGCAAGCGAGATGAAGGTATGGTCCTGCGACAGGTGCTCTATGTTGCGTTTGAATTGATCGAGTTGCGTCCAATCCGGTTCTTGGCATACCAAGATATCTCTCTCCTCACTTACATGATGAAAGACAAACACACGAATGGGTTGGTATATCATCTTATACCACCTACGGAGAATCTTTGATTTAATTTTAGCAAAACTGCTCATTTATAAAATTCTGCAATTATATGACAAATCTTCTCTACCTCCTCTATCTCTAAATCATAGAACAACGGCAAACGCACCAGTGTATCCATATATCGGTCGCACTCCGGCAGTTCACGTCCGTCGTGTTTGTTCTTATAAAACTCGCTGCTGTGCAGACTCAGATAATGGAACACCGCTTGGATCTCATGCTCCTTCAAGTACTTGATAAGAGCTGTCCGTTCCTCCAAGTTCCGGCATACGAGGTAGAACATGTGGGCATTATTGCTGGCATAATCAGGGATATCGGGTAAAGAGAAATGACCCTTCTCGGCAAGCGGTGTTAGAAGTTCATAGTAAGTCTCCCAAAGGGACTTACGTTTAGCTTGAATCTCATCAAGGTTCTCCAGTTGTGCCCAGAGGAAGGCTGCGTTGATCTCAGCCGGAAGAAAACTCGAACCCATATCTACCCAGCCGTATTTATTCACGGCACCGCGGAAGAACTCTGCTCGGTTCGTACCTTTCTCCCATAGTATCTCTGCACGACGGATGAAACGCTCATCGTTTATCACCAACAATCCTCCCTCTCCTCCGGCTGTGATGTTCTTCGTCTCGTGGAAACTGAAGGCCGATAGGTGGCCGATAGAGCCTAACGGCATTGGTGATTGGTCATTGGTCATTGGTGATTTGTAGAAGCTATCGATAGCTTGCGCGGCATCTTCCACAACGAGCAGATTATGGCGATTGGCAATCTCCATAATCCGATCCATGTCGCATGCTACTCCGGCATAGTGGACGGGGACGATGACTTTGGTACGCGGGGTAATCAATGCCTCGATAGCCTCTGCATCCAGATTCGGATTACGCTTCATGCTATCCGCAAAAACTACTTTTGCTCCTTCGCGCAGGAAAGCCAAAGCGGTACTTACGAATGTGTAACTCGGGATGATCACTTCATCTCCGGGTTTTAAGTCACACAGCATGGCACACATCTCCAATGCATCTGTACCACTTGTCGTCAACAGACATTTCTTAAAGCCATAGCGTTCTTCGAAGAACTGCTGGCATCTTTTTGTAAACTCACCATTGCCACTCAACTTGCCATTAACAACAGCCATGTTGATATTCGCAATTTCTTTGCCCGTAAGGTGAGGACGATTAAAATCAATCATATATTTTAGTTTTCAGTAATAAATTATCAGCAGTCAGAAGATGGACTAAATCAACGACTGCTTGATCGGTACGTTGTTTGCCATATTCTTTGGTCAGTGCTTTTCTATTTTGGCGCCATTCTTCATCGGACAAGCGTGAGAAGCAATCCGAATTATTGCGATTCAAATCGTGTTCTATCGAGAAGATGACACATCCCAATCGTTTATAATAGGCAAAAGCCATACTTTTTTCGCTCAAGTAAACGCGCATCCCAAGCCATAAAGCTGTCATAATATTACCATTAGCTGCCGGTTCCCAATATCCGATAATCATCGTCGAACAGGATAACATAAGTGCGTTGTATTCGTTCCGAGGGATATATTGCTCCAATACCTGCAGTTTCATTCCGAATAGCCATCTCCCGACTTTTTTAACCGTATTTCGCACCCATGGTTCGCCATAGCTCAACGGCATAATGACTTTATTTCCTCTCCATCTCTTTAGCGCCCCACTCTTCCATATATGCCATAAAACATCAAAGTGATTATTAGCTATGGCAGCAGAATTACCTATCCATATATTGTTACCATCTGCGCGACTATCCATCAATGAGGTTCCTATAGTTTCCTCGATCGAATAATAGGAGTACCAAATACGAGGGAAAGAACACTGCGTGAACTCACGTGCAAAATCATACTCGTCATCGACACTTGTAATACAATAATCTACCAGTTTGTATAATTCAAGTGGTATCTCCCATGAGACATCCTGTTTACTATTTCCTTTGCGCTTGTGCAACTTATTCAAGAACCCTGTAATAGGCGCATAAAAACGTCCTTCGTTCTCATGACGAGCATATAAATCACCACCCCAGAACACCCACGCTATTTTCACATGATCCGGTACTCGTTTGAGCAGTGGTGTTTGCCACGATCCCCAAAACATACCATGGAGTACTATTCCGGAATACTGACCAAGACGATTAAGCAACGCCTCAAACTCTTGACTATTGCGTTTGATGATAGTACATTGATCTATCGATTTTACCGTCCATTTCTCATAATTGCTCGGAATCAATACGAACTCCGAGCACATCTGCGGTGCGGAGAACTGCCGAATCGCATAATCAGTAAACTGCTCGTCGGTTACTATGTGTAATATTTTAGACATCAGTTTTCAGTGTTCAGTATTCAGTGTTCAACCTCTACGTTAATATATTTATTTAAATGAGGTAACATCTCTTGCAGTTGGTCGAGGTTGTCGAACTGCGCAATCAGTTCGCCGAAGCCATCTCCCGCATCGCGGAAGACATGCACATGATCTCCAGGCTTCAAAGACGATTCCCAATAGAGGAGATGATGCTTCTCAAATTCCGGATCAAAAATCGTACGGACATACTTACCCGTAGCATTCGACTGCATCATCCAGTTCACGATGCATTTCTTCGGCGTCGGGTTGATAGGATTATCCAGTTTTGTCAGCACCGATGTATCAATCGGATCTCCGGCTGCTGCTTGAATGATCCAAGGTACGGTGTTGATGCCGGTGGTATAATCAATCATCTGCGGAATCAGACTGCCTCCGGAACGTGCTGCACACTCGATAATATACACCTTCCCCTCTTTATCCACCACAGCTTCCACATTATACTCGGTTGTGCCCATATTCAGAAGCGTAAAGATGCGTTGCAGATCGGCTGCCAAAGCGTCTGTATATTTCTTCTCTATCGTCGAAGGCCAAAACTCACCCACCGGACAGAAGTCCTTAATAGCTTTGTCGTTATAGTACTCGCAACCGAAACTGCAGAACACGAGTTTGCCATCTATCGAGAACGCATCACCGCTAATCTGTCCACCCACTTTCTCGATATACTCCTCAATGATGAAACGCTTATCAATAGAGAACCGCATCGCATCGTCCACCAGGCCCTCTAACTGCGACCAGTCCGTCATCTTGTTCACGCCCTTCGTTCCGGCAGAGTCAATCGGTTTCACCATTACCGGCAGACGGAAACGATCCTTGTCTGCCAACGCCTCAGCTGCTGTGTCATACACTTGCGCTACCGGACAGTTAAAACCGTTTTCGCGGAGAAACTGACGGAAGAGATGTTTCTTCGTTAGGATCTCAACGCTTTTCAGCGGACTGGTTGGCAAACCCAATTGTTCACATACATAAGCCGCAGTAGGTGCACTCACGTCTGAACCGTAGTTCACTACCCCATCGATATTAAGTTTGCGCGCCAGTTCCAAAACGCCTTCTCTATCCACCGTCGATACGATATAGTGCTCATGCGCCAAAGCATGTCCCGGATTGTCGGGCTGATTATCACACGTGATGACGTAATACCCCATCTCCACCGCTTGGCGTATGCAATGCATATGCACCAATCCTGCCGGCATTATTAATAAACGTTTCTGTTTCATTTTAGTATCTGTACACATCATACATTATACATCATACATGAAGGCTTTTCATAAAAGCATTTATACGCTTCACACCTTCTCGGATATAATCCAACTCACGCGTAAATGCTACGCGGATATAATGGTCACAGCATTTGCCGTAGGTGATACCGGGGACGACTGCCACATGTTGCGCTTTGAGGAGGGCAATGGCGAAATCGACGCTGTTCATGCCGGTACTCGATATATCTACCATCAGATAGAACGTGGCATCCGGTTCGCGGCATGTGAGTCCATCTATCGCACTAATACCTTCTACGATGCATTCCTTGCGCTCCGTGAAGATACGTACCATATCTTTACTATAGTCTTCGGTACTGCCTAAGGCTTCGATGGCTGCATACTGGCTTGGCAGCGGTGCACAAGCCGCTACGTTCTCTTGCAGTTTGGTCATTGCCGTGATGATCTCGCTCGGACCTAATACATACCCGATACGATAACCCGTCATGCAGAACTCCTTCGACAAGCTATTCACCAAGATCGTCCGCTCTCGCATACCATCAATATGCGCAATGCTCTTCCACGGCAGCTTGTCGTATATCAAGCATTTATATACCTCATCAGCAATCACAACCAAGTCGTGCTTCTTGGCTATCTCAGCAATACCGGCTAACATCTCCTGACTCAACACTCGACCGGTGGGGTTACTCGGTGTATTGATCATGATTGCTCGTGTACGCGGAGTGATGGCTCGCTCAATATCCTCTAACCGATAGGTGAGATCCGTCACTTCGGGATTATCGACTATCACCGGCTTGGCATGGCACATTGCTACCATCTGGGTATAGTTGACATAGTACGGAGCAGGAATGATTACCTCGTCATCAGGATTGAGCATCGCAAGCAGGCAGAGGTACAGCCCCTCCATCGCTCCTACCGTCACCATGATCTCGTCTTCCGGACGATATGCGAGTTGCTCTTTACGATTATAGTACTTCGCTATCGTCTGCCGCAATTCGAGCAAACCCGCATTCTGCGAGTATCGCGTCTTACCCTGCTCTATCGCACGACAAGCCGCAGCCTTGATAGCGGCATGCGTCTGCACGTCCGGATCTCCAAGCGTGAAATCAATCACATCGTCATACTCCTTCGCCATGTTAAAGAGTTGGCGGGTAAAGGATGTCTGAATGCCGTTGGCAATATCTGAAGTTTGTATCATATGCTTTATTTTTTCCAAAATAATAATTTCTTTATTTTGCGACCAAATTGATATGGTTTGGAGCGTTTTACCTGTTCTAATCCATGATAAAATGCCGTATCATAAAGATAATCGTATTCGCTGGATAGGATTTCGTATTTCGTATCCGGATCAGCATCATGCATATTCATGAAGCGTACCTTCAATTCCCATGAGCGCTTATCCATATTTTTCTGTTTCTCCAAGTCTACCGAATGACTTCCGCTTTCCGAACGCACACGATAAGCAGTAAGGATATCCGGCATATAATGGATTGCCTTCTTATAGGAGAACCAATAAATCCATACCGTATCAAAGAAATACTGTTTTTCAATAAACCATTTTGAGTCGGCGACCATTTGCATAAACTGCGTACGACGCATGATGATAGAAGGAGCTATCACATCTACCTGCGATTTCATCAAGTCCACAAATGATTCTACATAGGGTGTCTTAACGATATTCATCCGTCTGTCTTGCTCATCCACCAACTGCGCAGCACTACATATAAAGCCACATTCCGGATGCTGCTCCAGATAGTCGAACTGCTTCTGTAGTTTCAATGGATCGATCCAATAATCATCGTTATCGCAGATCGCAAGATAAGTTCCCTTCGCATTGATAAGCACATCGTAAATATTGTCGCTAAAGCCAAGGTTCTTCTTTCGATACGTGGGTTTAACAATATTTGGATACTTCTCAGCAAACTCACGTATGATTGCTGCCGTATTATCCGTCGATTTATCATCAGCAACCAGTATCTCAAAAGTTCCGGAGAACTTCTGATTCACGATACTATCCAACGCCTGACGAATATATTTTTCGCCATTATAGGCAACCATTATAACCGATATATCAATCTTGTTTGAAATCATATTTCCCGCATAAATTTAGCCGGGTTACCAAGCCACAATTCTCCTGCGGGTACATCCTTCGTTACTACGCTACCCGCACCTATCATTGCATTCTCTCCTATAGTAACGCCACAGACAATAGTGCTGTTGGCTCCGATGGAACAACCTTTCTTCAAAAGCGTCTTGGCATATTCAGCCGGATGTTGTTTCGAACGAGGATAGAGATCATTGGTAAACGTCACGTTCGGTCCTACAAACACATTATCCTCTATCGTCACACCGTCCCACAACTGAACACCGGACTTAATCGTCACATTATCTCCTACTCGAACATCATTCTCAATCAGCACATGGGCGCAGATATTACAGTTCTCTCCTATCTGTGCTTGCGGAAATATCACGCAATATTGCCACACATTTGTTGATTCCGGAATCAACGCTTTACAATCTGTTAATGAATGTATCATCGTATCTCAATTTAACAATCTAATTTTTCCACTTACATTAATTATCGGTTTAAAGATCAACAACCGAACTTTATCTAATAGGATAGCTGATACAAATACACCAAGTATGATAACCGTCATCTTAGAGCAATAAAATAGATAACTATCTTTCATAAAGTACGTTACATCTTTATCTATTAACCAAGAGAAAACAGGGTCACAAGTATGGAATACAAAAGCAGCCAAACAAGACGTCCCAATCCAATTAATGATTTTGCTTTTGAACTTAGGCAAACGATAGAAGAGCATAAACAAGACCGCTGCCGCCGAAATAGTGATTGGCGAACCGTAATGCAACCATGCTTCCTCATTCGAAGACAATACACGAATAATAGACATCAATCCAATCAGTCCGAAAAAGATGCAAATCAAATGCCAATACCTAATCTTCTCCAATTGACCTATAGTCTTATTCAAACACCGACCGACCAGATACACACTAACCATCATCGTAACACTATATGCCTCATTATAGAACCAATGATAATTGTGAATATAGTAACCAAAATATAAAGTCGCCGCACTATAGATGAGCGTATAGAGACATAACCTTCGTGTATTAACCGCATCTACAAAAGCATTAATCAGCGGAGCTAACAGCATCAAGAATAGATAACTATTGATAAACCAATTGGTGCGAGAGAATGCCATCATATTCTTTAATAAGCCATTACCCGTGAATACTTCATTGCCAATACCGCAATTCCACAAATAGCACCCCACAAAGAAGAAGAACAAGAGCGTAAATAGATTGACGATAGATTTCAGTTTTGGGCGAATACCATAGAATCCGGAGATGAGGATAAAAGCATCCACACCCAACACGGTGATATTTTGTATAACGACTCTACACATAGCAACAATACTGCTACCGGTATCCCAAGATTGCGCCCCCCCCCATTCGCGCAGAAACCACCCGTTACAATGAAGGATTATGATAAACAATGTTGCAACAATCCGCAATAATTCTATATTACTATCTCGTTCTTTCATGAAGTTTTTGTAAGCCCTTATATTTCAAAAACTCATCGTAATCTCGTATATAATCTTCCGCTGCGTAGGTGTTATCCGTCAGCACAAGGCATACACTACCGGATGAGAACTCTTGTTCTGCTGCCCAGATGCCGGGAGGAACTAAAAGACCATAATACGGACGATTGAGGGTGAACACTTTTTGATTCACTCCATCATCTACAAACACTTCAAATGCACCACTGGCTGCAATCAGAAACTGATTATCCTTGTAATGTGCATGGGCTCCACGGCTTTCTCCTCCCGGTACATCATACAGATAGAATATCCGCTTGATCTCAAACGGCACATCCAAGTTGCTTTCAATAGGAGTCAAGTTCCCACGAGGGTCACTAATTTTACGCAAGTCAATAATCTTGCAATCTGCTATGGTTGCTTTCTTACTCATCATCCTTCGTAACTAACTTTGAAATTATTATTACAAAAGCGCAAAAAACCAGGCATTGTTTCTTGGTTAAAGCCCATATCGGAAATTGTATTGTCAACCTCAAAGACTTGGTTAAATCCGTTATAGACCATATAACGTTGGTTCTCACCAAACCAAATCTCTGCCTTATAACGACCGGCATTCAGAGTATAAGGCGGAATCTCGAACTCAACAGTATAGATTCCGCGTTTGGAGTCTTTCTCGCCTACTTTTCCAAACACATTGCCGATTTGGAAAATCGAAATATCATCCATTGTCTTCACTTCCATATCGACATCCAGCATGGCGTCTTTCTTATAGCACATGAACTGCAACTTGAACTTGATGCCGGACTCAATGTCTATATTCGCTTGAGGCTTGCCAGGCAAGATCTCAAAGCTCTTGATACGGATAACATCGTTACCCGGAGCTGTCGCTAAATCATCGAAATATTGATTCTCCGAGCTACCGCCTTCACCAATATAGTAATCCACCGTATCCTTGATCGTTCCCGTATATTTCATCATTCCATTCTCCAGCAAGACACCGGTCTTGCAAAGGGCTTTGACAGAAGCCATATTATGACTAACGAAGAGGACTGTTCGGCCTTGGCCTTGGGAAACGTCTTTCATTTTGCCTATCGCTTTCTTTTGGAACTCCGCATCGCCGACGGCGAGGACTTCGTCTACGACGAGTATCTCGGGTTCGAGGAAGGCTGCTACGGCGAAGCCCAGACGGACAGTCATACCGGAGGAATAACGCTTCACCGGGGTGTCGATATACCGTTCGCAGCCGCTGAAGTCGATAATCTCATCGAGCTTACTTTGGATCTCTGCGCGGCTCATGCCCAAGATAGCTCCGTTCATGAAGATATTCTCCCGTCCCGTCATCTCTCCGTGAAAACCAGTTCCCACTTCGAGCAGGGAGCCGATACGGCCGTGGGCACGGATTGTGCCGGTCGTGGGTCCTGTGACGCGGCTCAGCAGTTTCAAAAGAGTCGATTTCCCGGCACCATTCTTTCCAATTATCCCCACAACGTCACCCTGCTCCACCTTGAAATCAATATCCCTCAACGCCCATACATATTCAGAGCTACCCTTAGTTGCTCTGTCATTGGTTTCGCCGATCTTGAGGTAGGGGTCCTCCTTGCCGAGGACGTTG
>Ga0247610_10002581_pt1 | contig 20680 bp, 46 predicted proteins | sample 174DNAGHGhighgp2_FD_193483 | JGI IMG/M metagenome (GOLD analysis project Ga0247610, IMG submission 193483) | Sheep rumen microbial communities from Palmerston North, Manawatu-Wanganui, New Zealand - 1742 DNA GHGhigh gp2 | ecosystem: Host-associated > Mammals > Digestive system > Stomach > Rumen...
TATTTGAAGAATTTTTTCTATGCTTATTTCACAATCTTGGCATTTAAACATTTTTTTAATTGATTCAAAATCGTTTACATCAACAAAAAAATCATGTAATTCACAACTATGTCCAGCTTCATATACAAAACAGCCAGTATGCTTGCAATTTTTGCAATATCTATACATTGCTATCACTCTCCATTATACTTTAACATTTTAAATGGTATCTTGCTTTATTCATTCTTTTTTTAAATTTTCTACGCATTTTGTATTTAGCATTATTTGAGAACCCATAATTGATTAAACAGTTCCTTTTTAAATTTATTATAGGTATAGGATTGTTAAGACTCACATCATCTGCTAAAACTTTAACTTTTTTCATTCAATCCACTTCGTATTTGTCTAATTCTTCCTTTAGATATTTTGCATAATGTTCTATTCTTTTTAAACTATGATATTTGTCAAAATATTCCTTGTACAATCTGTTCATCCGATTAATCTCTTTAACAAAGAAATATCTTCCATCATCTGTGTCTAAATCCCAACTAATTCCATCATGATCAATTATTTTTTTACCTTTCACTTCAAAACGCTCTTTAGTCATTCAATCACCTCTTCGTAACTGCAAAGTTTTTGGTATCCACCAACAAGCATATAATATTCCGTAAACAATAAACACCAATCCAATAATCTGTTGTGTAGTCATTCTTCCACCTCATTCTTCCAATATAAAAAACAAGAACTATGAACATCAACTTGCCCTTTTTCAGAACATTCAACTTCGTAAATGCCTTTGGAAATACAATTTACACAAGAATAACATAGTATCTCTTCATCGGAGAATACAAATTTCTTAAATTCGTGTAACTCTTTTTTAAGTTCCTTGTTTTCTTGTTTTATTAGTTTATTTTCTTCAAGAATTTCAGTTATTTTTTTAACACCTTCAATTCTTTCTTTTTTTGATTCAGAATTAGGAATTGGATCATCGTAGGCATGATAAATTTTAAATCCCAATTCATTTGCAATATCTTCAGCTGCTTCTGACCATATACCCCATCGATTTGCATAGTAATGTGCCCATAACCCTTGCAATCTTCCTCCCATTCCATCAATAGATTGTTTTAGCTGCTCATTTTCTTCTTTAATTTTCTTATTTTCATCTGCAAGTTCATTTAATAAGCATATATTCTCTTCTATTGTAACATATACTCTATTAGTTTCAATATCTTTTATTCCAATTGCTCGTTTTTTTGTTCTTCCGGCATAATACTTAACAAATTGTTTTTCAGTCATTCCATGTCACCACTCATCAACTAACTTATATTCTTCAACCCCATAGTTAATTTCACTATCAGAATACCATTCGGTTAGATAAAATAAATCCTCACTATCATTAAACCAACACATTGTTTTGCCAGTTTCTTTATTAAATACTCTAAATAATTGTTTTTCGGTCATTTATAATCACCACCAAATTACAATAAATATACATAACCAAAGTCCTATCGCCCATATTAAAAAACCTCCAATTTCACCCATTCCAAATCACCTATATTTGCCATCTCTTCACTACCTAAATCACTAATTATCAAAAATTAAACATAATCCAAATATGCAAAAATTACATAATGCACAAAACAAATACATGTGTCCAAAACTTATAAAAGTTTGGTTTAATGGTTGTTGCGCTATTCCATATATACTAAATCCTAAAATTAAACAAATAAAAGAAGAAAGAAGATTTGTACACCATACATACTCAAACTCATCATCAAATCTTCTTATTTGTCTGTCAATAAAGTTTCTATTACGGCGATCTAGCCTACATTCCCTCCACATTATACCACCTTTTCATATTTTTTTACACTTTCTGTTTCATTTTTTAAGTCATTTATAAGTGTATCGGTTTCTCTGTCACATACAATTAATGATGAAAGTTCTTTTATTAAATCTTCTAATGATTCTGTAAATTTGTTTAAATTATCCATTCCTTGTGTAATTACATCGTGACTTGCAATGTCGTGGTCTGGGTATGCTCTTAAATATAAGTGTAAGCTGTTATATTGTTTGTCAAATGCTCTTTGTAGCCTTTCTATATCATAGTAAAATTTGTTATATGTTATTTGTGGTTTTGGGAAAATAAAATCAATCAATATTAGGGCTCTTTCTTTGTCTGAAAGAAAGTTTCTGCGTTTTTTTTGAATTATTTGGTCTTCATGAGTAAATATTGTTGGTGGTCCTAATTTTTCACATACTGTTGGTTCCGGCGGTTCTTCTTCGAATCTTTTTCTGAAATTTTTTGCTTTTTTAATTATTTTCCAATATATTCGGTTGATTAGTGGGCAAAGTGCACAGTAAATTATATTTAAAATTACTAATGCAAGCACTCCACCAACTGCGATGTGTATTCCTGCTTGTATGTATCCCATTTTTTATCACTTCCTATTTTTTTATGTTTATTGTTTTGTTTGTTCTTATATATAAATATGTAGGACGCTATACAAGGTAGGACACATATGTAAAAATTGAGTTTGAGAAATAAGCCTCCCCGCGGGTGGTGAGCGAAACCGATGGTGAGTGCTTATCTCACCGTTTGGGGCAAGGAGAGTGTTCCGTTTGCTTTGCGGGGGGCAATCTGGTAGTTTTCCTTGCAATAACCCACAACCAAACCTTATCTGGTTCACCCACCGATAAGTAGTGGTTGGTTTTGCCTAAAACAACTTAAAAAGAGGAATTGAAATGATACACATAAAAACAACTAACTTATTAGAAAACATAACAATTGGAGAAATATTAAAAGAAGTGGCAAAAGGAGAAATAAAATACAATGGAGTAGTTAAAGCAAATGATGGAGATATTATATTGGTTAGTATTCAATATAAAGACAATTCAGACCCTTTTTCACCAATAGAAAAATGGAAAGCAAGATTTGATGTAGAATTTGAATATGACAAAGAAACCAATGAAAACATTTACAAACTATTTAAAAACTTATAGGTGATTAGAATGAGTATATTTTACCCAAACAATAATAAAAATAATATAACTGTCGAATTAAATGAAAAACAAGGTGATAAAATGAAAAATGAAGAACTCAACTTAATTTTACTTAAAATTGAGTGTGATGAAGAATTTAATGAATGTTTAAACCATATAGAATATTGTTCTATATGCAAAAAACAAGACAAAGAAAACTTAATAATGGATTGTTCTTTAATCATTGACAATTATGATGATTATGGAACAGAAGGAATTGATATTGAGTTTGAAGATGAAATTGAAGCAGAAATTGAGGGCGACTGGTATTGTAGAGCAAGTGGAGGTGGTTTTAGTAGTGAGTCAGACTATTGGAACTACATATTAGGTTAGTTCCATATATTTGCCATTTTTTCACCCCATATATAGTCCATTTGGATATAAAATCCATTTGTGTGGTGCAAGTCCACTAATGGGGTATTCACCAATAAACCATCAACCAATCAATTTAGAGGAATTAAAATGATATTTAGTAACCATAAAACAAACATTGACATCGATTTAGATGTCAAAGAGAATATAGTTGTTGAACAATGGAACATAGATAGTAGTGCCAAACGCACTACTACATTAGTTGGTCTAAATGTAGTAGATGCAACTAAAATCCTTGAAAAACAAGGATTTGAAAGAGTGGGTGATGTAGACCCATTCTAATATTTATCAAATATAAGGTGATATTATGAACGAAAATATATTTGTTTTTCAAGCAAAAAGCAACTTGGATATTGCTCCTGGATATCCATTTAGTTTTGATGAATGTGTTGATATGGCATCTACTGATGGAGATGTCTTTGTAACAATGTTTGGGGGTGAAGTAGATTGGGTATCTACTAATGAACCTCATGGTAGATACATATTAACTGGGATAGACCGTAATGGTGACCCACAATGGAAATATAATGGAGATGGTAATACTGTCTTTATTGGCTCTGTATTCACCTTTGGCTTCTTAGCCAATCGTGAAGATGGTGGATCTGTATCATATGGGTCCATCAGTTGGGAAGAATTTGACAAAGTAAAAGATGCTCCACATGTTAATTTTATGGGGCATCAATCTACTGCTAATATGGTAGGTATGGATATGCAAAGGATTAGTATTAAAGCATATCCTGGAGATGTAATTGTGTGGGCTCAATATGATGGCCCAAGATTAGAAGAAGGGAGCACAACACTCCCTGATGGTGCTAGATTAGTACCAATGAAAGCAAAGGTGATAAAAATGGAGAAAGAAAATAAAAACCATTATGGTGATGGTACTTGTTACTATAATGGTGTATTTGACTGTACAAGTTGTGGTGAGTGTAATGATTAGAGTTGCACTCACAACTCCTATATATCAAAGTAATATGCAATTAAGAAAAGATGCAAAAGAATTATGCAAATTACTAGAAAAAAATGGTTATTATGATTATGAATATGATGATAACCATATTACAATTAAATTCAAAGGTGTATTATACACCCCAAAAACTTTCGATGAATTAGAAAATAAATTATTAAAATGGTGATATTATGAAATATATATGTGGTGAATGCACTTATCACTATTGTGGTAAATGCAAATTGGTAGAAGACAACAGTGATCCATTAGATGATTGTTGTAGTGAATTTAAAAAATTCAATAAGCATTTATACAGATATATTAAAGAAGGTGGTGCAATATGCCTATGAAAAAACTTCATAATTTTGAAAACACCCTTATTGGTCAAACCCTTTGGGGTGCAATTCAAATGATTGGCGAAAGTATTTCATTAGAAAAAGATCCAATAGATTGGGTCTTATTCTTTGCAGAAATCGCAGAAATGTATGGTGAAATTTAGTTGTTGAATATGACCTAAGCAAGTCAATAAACTGCTATTTTTTAATTTAGGTGAGATCTATGAAAAAATTTAACAAAAATATGTTAGCACACATCAATGCTGCTAACAAACAAAGCACTCAGACTGTTGAAAGAAAATTTAATACCAACAAAAAAGGTATTAAAGATTTAGAAAAAGTTGGAGTTATCTTATAACTCCAATATATATAGGTGATTATTATGATTTGTTCAATCAATGGTTGGGAGTTAACCCAACAAGATGGTAACATCATTATTTCTGTTGATGGTGTTAAAGCTGGTGAAGTTTCAAGTGAAGCAGAAGCAAGAGACTTCTGTCTCACTAACGACCCACTCTCAACTGAAATCAACTATTGGGAAGTATGTCTCAATGTTTCAGTTGAAAGAAGAAAAAGTGACTGTTGTCCAAAATGTGAATATGCAGTAGAATTATTTGGGGTAACTTCATGCCCATTAGATAGGGATGAATAAATCCCTATATTAACTTTTGAGGTGATATTATGAACATTGTAAAAGAAACTCAACCTGATATGCTTGTTCTTGAAGAAGAAAGAGTATATTTTAGATATGTAAATGGTAATGAAGACAAACTTATGTCATTATTAAATGACACAGACACAAATTATGAATTACATGCAAATCCAAGTAAAAATATATTTGTAATATATGTTGATATAAAAGACTACATAAAAATATTAGGATACATTGTTGATATTGAAAATGACAAATACACTGGCACTATACATCTTAATGACGCTGTTGTGCATATTAATAATGTTGGTGCTGGACATTGTACAAAAATAAGTGTTGATCCTAATGGAATCAATGTTTACAGAAATGACGAAGAACTTTTCAATATTAGTACAGATTTGCATGAAATTAATCAGTTTAGTATCGCTACAGACATAGGTAGCAAAAGATATATGTGTATTCCATTAGAATGGTTTGATAAAAGAGCAAAAGAAATAGAAGAAGTATTAGATTTTGAATCAGATTATTAGGAGATGATATTATGAACAAAACTTGGCAAATTGCAGAAGTAAATAGTTGTTTAGATGGTTGTTGTGAATTTTGTGGTCAATGTGGAGATGATGAAGATGATTAAATTCTTCACTCTCCTTTTAAAACCTTTGATTGACATCTTAGATCCATTATGGTTAGATGTAGTCAGAGAAGAACAAAAAGAGTACAACAAAGATAAAATACTGTACCCAAATGATGGGTCAGATTGGAAAAGAGAAAAATTATAAAGGAGATGATAAATATGGCAGCAACAAAACAAAAATTATTAAAAATAGCAGATGAATTATTTGAAAAAAGAATTATTGGAGCAGGAATGTTAAGAGGTAAAAAGTATGATATATGTAATGGACATATCCAATTTAGTGTTAGATCATGCAATCCTAATACTTGGTCTAGAATTTGGAAAAACTTTGAAAAATTAGGTTATAAAGTTAAAGGTGGTGGATATGATTATATGAATGTATATTGGAATGAAGATACATCAACTATAGATCAAATATTTAAAAAATATGAGTAGGTGATAATATGATTGACTTAAAAAATATAACAAAAAAACAAATTAAAGAATATGATCTTTATGATTATATTCATGGTAGTTTAGCAGTTAAATATACAGATTTTGTAGTCTTAGGTATAGATGAGTCCAAAGGACTTGTTTATGCCCAATATGACTATGGCAAACCATCCTGGAATGCAATTCAAGATATTGCTTCCTATGGTTATTCCATAGTCGGTGTCTTAGATCATGTAATTGATGGATTATATGATTTAATGTATGATGATAAAGAACAAATTGAGTCACTAATTGATGACGGTACAGTATTTATCCTTAAAGTAGGTGGTGCATTATGAATAGACATGAATTGATTCACAGAGCAACTAAACTTAGTAATTTAATTGAAAATGAACCAAATTTTACTATTAGTAAAATGAACTGGATTGTAGAAAAAGCAAAGATTGAATGTCAATTAGGCATTCACAACTTATGAGGTGATTAGGATGGAAATATTAGGAAAACAAATAGAAACTTTTGAAGATGTAGAAAAATTAGTATATGATGAACTATATTTCTCCGATCGTTGGATTGACGATCATGGTTCATTGCCAACTGTTGACAACGTTGATGACATCCATGACTTATTAGAAAGTTATGTAAACGATGAAGATTACGATGAATTTTGTAATCTCATAGACAACGAAAAAGAAAACTTCTGTGGGCTTGATGACGCCCCAGAAGACCCACACGAGGCTGCTAGAGCAGCTTGGCAATGTAGTAGACTATAAAAATAATAAATTAAAATTGGACCTGAATATGTCCTTAAACTATTCATTATAAAATATGAGGTGATATTATGGAAAACAAAATAGCATTAGTTAGGGAAAACGGTGAAGTAGTTGGTTTTATGGCAGCTTTTGTTGATGATGAAGGCAAACCAATCATAATGGGGTCACTTGATGAACCTATTGAAGTGATTGAATGCAGTCGTAATCAGTTAATGTCAGGTGTTGTAAGTCTTCCACAGGAGTTCTTACAAACAATTGACCAAAATACTGCATACAGACCACCAGCACATCTTGTAAGAAGAGATGAGGAGTTACTTGAATAGTTGAACTTGGACCGAAATGTCCTTAAACTAATATTTTTTATAGGAGGAATCGATATGATTAGAAGATTAAGAAATGACATTGAAGAACTCAATGAAGAAATCAAAAATTGGTTAGGTGAAATTGACTTGCTCAACGAACAAATCGAAAATGCAAGAGCAGACATTGCTGCAAAAGAAGCACAAATTGAAGAACTTGAAGAACAAAATCGCAGAAGAGACACCCTTGTCGAACACATTTCTGCTGTAATTGGTGAAATGGATATTGATCAACTTGGAAATGTCTTTGATGCAATTTCTTCAATTCAAAATGGAGAAACACCGACTGAACATCCAACTATAATTACAGATGGCATTGATTCAGATGATGTCACATTTGATATGTTGACTGATGATATGCACAATGCAATGATCACATTAGTTGGTACAAAATACCAAGATTTATGGAGAGAACATCATAGATCACCACAAATCGGTGATGTCATAACTCTTGCAAAAAGAGATGGTAGATCCACTCAATCCACAGTTGGATACACAGAAGATGGCATCTCAATTGGTATTCTTCCTGCAAGTCCAGAAAAATTTGAACAACTTGAAAGAATTGGTGCAGTCTCCATCAATAATAGAGATGTAGACCTTGACAATCCAATTCTCGAAAGAAAATGGAAAGTTGTTGGTGTAATTCCAGCAGCATTCATATTCTTGGACCCAATCTATGATGAAGCAGAGAACATTGAAGAGACAGTTGCAGAAGCTGTCTCTCAAATTGATGCACCAAGACACAGATTGGTACACAATGCTGAAAATGAACAAGAAGCAAGGCATGTATTCAATTCAGAAATGCCTGATCATTGTGAAATAACAAGTGTTGTAGAAGAAGATGAATGCTTCGTGATTAATTACAACAATCACAGAGCAAATACTGTAGCAGAATATTACCAAACTTGTGAAGTTGAAAGAGCTTTTCAATAAAGCTCTTCCTTCATCTTTTAAAATATAATAGGAGTTGATAAAAATGACAGTAATTTGGCACGCAGAAATTGACGACAAAGAGATCGTATTATCTCAAAATGGACGTTACTTAGAATTCAACAAAAGAAACAGTCCAATTGTCTACAAATACGATATGGCAGATCATACACTTCTCTGCTACACTCGTGCTACCAATGAACTAAGAATGCGCCATAATGGTGAACTCAACAGATGGTTCAAAGCAAAAATAACAACAGAAGATGATGTATTAGCTGCAATGTTTACATATGCAGATGAACTTTCAAATCATGATAACAGAATATCTGAAATCATGAGCTGGTTCGCAACCACAAAAATGCAAAGATACGAAATGTGGTTACGTCTTGGAACAAAATTCCACGCTACACAAAGAGGATGGGGTAGCAGCAATCATTGTAATGAAATTACAGTTGAACCGGGTCCAGTGCCTTCAACAATACGTAAATTTATTACAACAAAAACTTGGACAATGAGTGAATTAAATAATTTTTGTATAATTATTGCAGGCCTTGAATTTGACCTAAGTGATAGCGAAATACATAAATTATGTGAAATATTCAAGGAGTTAACAGAAACTCCTGAATATGTAAGTGACTTCATAGTAGTCAATAATGGGAGATCAAACAACTATCTGTTCAGCTCAATAGCATTAAAACGATTGGTTGAATTGATCAAAATGTACCACTTAGAAGTAAAAAGATTAATGATCTACATTCACTATTTAAACAACGTAGAACTTGTAGACTTTGAGGAATTTATGAACACATATCCAGATTATCTTGCTCAAGAACTAAAAGATAATGATGAAAACAGAAACAAAATGTATAAATTCCCATGTAATTATTACACAGAATATTACAGGCAGCAAGCACGTATTCGTAGAAAAAATGAATTAGCAAATTATAATTCAGAAGATGTAGAATATGAATTTGCTTATCTAGAATACGAAGATGAAAACTTTAAGATCATACTTCCACGCAGTCCTGAAGATGTACAAGATGAAGGTGATCAACAAGGTCACTGTGTAGCTGAAAGGTTCATGGATATGATTGCTGCAGGTGATACCTGCGTGGTCTTTATGAGAAGAACCAATAGACCAAATGAAAGTTTAATTACTATTGAAATTAGAAATAACCACATACGTCAAGCATGTATTGGTAACAATGATCCAGTACCTGAAAGATACAGAGATTGGATCAGAAATTGGGCTGCAATGAAAAGAGTTCAACTGACAAATAGCTCTTGGAGCACAATGTTAGATGTTTAAGGAGGTAGATAACATGAACGCAAGACAAACCGCAAAAGAAATTGTCAACAAAGTAGAACAAAGTGGAGTATTCGGTAGCTTTGACACCGCATGTGTTATTGCTGCAGAATGCACCATTGAGAACGACGAACTTAGAAATGAGGTCATCAGAATAATTATGACCGAACCAACATACAATTTATAGGAGATGATAACCATGCAAAACATAGACAACATAAAAGACAACGAGTACATGACTGACGAATACATTGACCAAGAGCTCATTGCAGACAATGATGATGGTCACAACCTTGCACGTATTGCACATGAAGTTCATGACTCAATCAATGTAAAATTGACAAATGTAATGGACTCATACAGACCATTATATTTCAGTATGCTAAATGAAGATTACGCATACCTCAGCGAAGAAGAAATGCACAAAGTAGTAGAAATTATTGAAGAAAATTATTTATAAGGAGTGATACAAATGATAGTTAAAATTTTAGTAAATGGTAAAGAATATGGTGTAGATGTATACGAAAACAACTTTGATGGTGAAGTTCAAGTGAACGACACCTTCCATTGTGAAGCTGAAGAAGATGGTTTTGACACCATCTTCGGAACAAATGACCCAATGGTCACAATAAAAATAAAAGGAGATGATATTATGGATCCACAATGTAAACATGCATGCACAAATTGTGCAGGTTACGAAACAACCAGCGAATGCAACCATGGTTGTCATGACTGCGGTTACTTCGATGGAGGAAACTGTGTCAACGTAGAAAGTAATTATTACGGTTGTGCAGGAGGAATCCCTGCAGCAGACTGTCATGTGTGGAGCAATGGGGAATAAATCCCCATACATTTATATAGGAGGAGATAAAATGATGTTAAAAATTATGAATGCAATTGAAAATATAGTAGACAAATACTCAGATGACTACAGATTCATCAATGACCATGAACTTAATGTGGTCTGCCAAATCGACACAGATGAAGAACGCATAGAATTTATTCTTGCAGCAATTGACGAACAACTGCCTGCAGGCATCGTATTCAGTCATGAATACACTTGCGGTGAATATGAAATTACATTTAAGGAGGTACAAACCATGAATACATACTTAGTTAACGCAAAAATATTAGAAGCAACTATTCAAAATGAATTTGCCCCATTAGATTGGGCTGACCAAACCCTATACGAAAATGGTCGTCTTAGTATAACCTTCACAGGTCCGACCTACAGCGAATGCTGCGATGAAGATGGTAATCTTAATGGCATCAAACTACTTGCACTTCAAGATGGATTCTTCAGTAAAATGCACAAGATCAAAAGAATGATCGAATTTTGCGGTCTTGAAATACTTCGTTTTGATAAATACGAAGCGACAAAAGATGACCCTTGGAGTGAAGCAACAATTGATGTTCAACTTAAAGGAGGCAGGTTATAAATAAAACCTGCTCCTAATATAAATATATGAGGTGATATTATGAAATACACATTAGAAAATGCAGAAGGTAGACACGTATTCAACAGAAGAACTTACGACTATGATTGGATCGCACCACAAGGTACAATCCATATGGCACATGAAGGCAGGTACATCACACTTCGTAAAGAGGAAGATGAGAAGAAAGAATTCCGCTATGATCTAGCAACTGGTGAATTCGAACGTGTCAACCATTACAAGAAAGGTGACAAAGTCTCCAGAACAAAAGCTGCGAATATAACCGCATGGTTCAGAGACTGCACACTCGTAACCGAAGACAAGAAGTTTGGAATGCTCTACGCATATGCAAAAAAATCTGCACCAAACAGATATAAAAGCCATGTTAGATTCATTGAAATGTTTGCGACACAAAAGATCCAAATCATGGAACAATGGTTGAGTCTCGGAATTACTTTTGATAAGATCGCAGACGCATTCAATCATATGATTGGATCACCAACTTATTACTCCAACTGGAGAGATGACAGTCAGATCTACCACCTGCCAAGTGAGTACAACAAAGAGCTCCTGCAGTATGTTCGTGAAGAATGTGAAAAACGTGGTCATGTATCATTCCGCTTCATCAATGAATGCTATGATCATTGGAATGATGGTCAGTACGAAGTATTCAAAAAGATCGAAGCAAAGATCGAAGCAGAACCACAGTACAGACCTGTGTTTGTTGTAAAACGTTACGATTGGGATGACGAATACATCAACCTGCTACACCATGAAAGTAAAAGTTATCTCAGAAATCAGATCATACAAGTAATTCAAAATTACAACCTTGATCTTGATGCGTTCCTGGAATACTGTTTATACTTGAATCATGTGGAAAGCGTAAGCATTGAAAAGTTGATGGCTGATTACCCAGATTACCTGCGCAGAGAATTGCACTTGAAAGGTGGTCGTATGGCAAGGATGGAAAAATATCCGCAGACCTGGCTGAGTGCAACACATAAGCAGCAACAGGAATACAAAAACCTGCAACATCTTGAACGTATGGAAGAAAATGGTAATACTGAAAAATTCGATAACAGTATTGAAGCCAATAGGCACTTGGAGTGGGAGCAGGATAACTACTTGATCCGTATGCCAACTGGTGCAGAAGACATACGTGATGAAGCAGATCAAATGCATCATTGCGTTGCAACTTACATTCCTCAAATCGAAGCTGGTGAGAAAATCGTAATGTTTATGCGTGACAAAGAAAATCCTGACAAATCATTGGTCACAGTTGAAGTGATCGATGGTGCAATCACTCAAGCTTACGCACAACGTGACACCCATCCATCCATTCCATGTATGGTATGGTTGACCAAATGGGCACAGGAAAAAGATTTGAGAATTACTGCGGTTACATTAAGATAACCGCAATTATATTTTTTATAGGAGGAGATAATATGTTATACGAATTAAAAATACATGAAAGAAGATATGGAATGGATCAAAATATTATTATTGAATACGATGGCTTACTTCCACGTGAAGAAATACAACGTTTAGCTTGTACTGCAGAATGTGAAATCCAAGAATTTATTGAAGAAGGTAACGATACAAATGAAACCATATATGATATTGCAGAATTATACGATGATGGTTTCACACTAGAAGCAATTGTAGATTACCTATGTACATACAATGGTTTCAAACGTTGGTATCCGCCTGAAAGAATTAGCATATACATAGACTAAGGAGCTGATATATATGAAATTAGAACAATTCATTAAAATGTTAGAAAATGAAGATCCAAACTTAGATGTATTATTTGATGTCAAAAGTTTTGGACAGGTTGACTTTGGTCATCTTGTAGATCTGTACTCAGATGGTGAAGCGTTAATATTAGAGTTTAGATAAAGGAGGTAGATAACATGGTTAAAAGAGGAGATCGCGTAAGATGTATTTGTATGGAAGATCCACAAGCTGTACCTGCGGGTACATGTGGGACCGTGTACCATGTCGATGATCTTGGCACAATACATGTGTCTTGGGAGAATGGATCAGGTCTTGGTCTGATTCCTGGTGTTGATCAATTTGAAATTTTATAAAGGAGGTAGATATATATGAACGCAATCATCAAAGAACGCAAAGCATTTAGTCGTAGAATGAGAAATGTGGAAGATCCTGCTGAAAGGGCAATAAACCGTAAGGTTTACAGAGCTTCAAAGCCATTCTTTAATAAGGTCAACGTCTACGGTCGTAACCTACAGGATGGTCACAGGATGTTTATTAACGATGCAATTGATGGTCTGCAACCTGCAGCAGATCTCGTGCGTCTTATGACATCCTGCCAAAACGACATCTTGACCAGACCGCAAAAACGTAACATCAATAAGTTAACACATAAGATCGAAACTGGAAAACCAGGTAAGATCTCTGCAAAGAGTGTTAGCAGAATGGCACGTGATATTCCAAAATGGATGCAGGCATTCAATGAGGAATACGGATCTGTAACATGGGAACATCTTGAGCTGCCAACCAACAACAGCAAGCTTGGACCTGAATGGAGTTACGTAGCTCTGGAAACAGGTTGGGAATGCTGCGCAATTGGTTGTCAATGTAAAGATATTTGTTACGCAAGGAAGATGGAACTTGGCCAAGGTGGTCAAGGTGTCTGTGTTCGTGTCTGGAGACAGCAGGCACAGATGCGTGATCTTCCTGCTGCAACTATCGCTGCAGACATGGTGGAGTTCGTGAAAGCTGGTAATCGTGGTGTTAGATTCTGTGATACTGGTGGTATTCCGGATCAAGCCATGTTGGATAAGGTCTTTGAGTCTGTAGATCTCGCAGCTGAGATGTTATTAGCTGAAGGCATTGATCCTACTAGCAGGTTCTACATTTACGCAACAAGGTTTGATCTTGATTGGTCTGGTAGATCTGAATTCCTGCAGATCAATGCGTCTAACAAAAGGTTGCACGAAATGATTCCTGAAAGTAATTACTTTAAGATCATGGATGGTGACGAGGAGGAAGACGATGATCGTTTGTTCTGCAGCTGCAACTGTGAAGCATGCGATTACTGTTCTGCAGGTAGTGGTGAAACTATTGACCAACAAGGTCACTAACCACAACCTTTATATATTAGTGAGAATAAAATAATAATTAGGAGGAAATAATATGATAGAAAAAGTTATTAGAATTGATGGAAACCCTGAATACGAATACGCAAAATGTTACATCGCATTAATCGATGACGATCTATATTATAAAACCAGTACCGTAGGAGAATATGGTGTTGTAAGTACATTAATGAAAGTTGACAAAAGTCTTATACGTATGAAAAAATCAAAAGGTTGTGAAGAACAAGCACAACTTTTAGATATTATTAGACATCGTGATTCTCGATGGGATCGTGATGAAAATTGGAATAAATTTTGCAATATAAACTACGCAATAATTAAAGCAATTAAAATATGTGAAATTACCTATGAAGATCAAGTTAATGTTGGAGGCATTGAAGGTCTTACAGTAACTAAATGGTAAAATATTATAAAAAGGAGGAGATAATATGATTGGTATACCTGAAGTAACCGAAACAACTAGAGAAACTAGGGATCGTCTTAACAAAAAAGACGATCAGGAATTGATAAAATTCATGATTGATGTGGATCAATCCATTAAAGCTGGATTTGAACATGCAATTTATTTCCAGGAATGGAGTGTTGCTCATGATATTTTACGTAGTCGTGGATATGAAATTTTTACAACCAAAGATTTGTATAACTTAAGGAGGTAGATATACGTGGTTTTATTAGAATTATTAGGTATAGCTCTTGGTGCTAATGCAGTTAATGGTGCTGCTAAGAAATCAAGCATGAAAGCAAATCCGCAGTTGGATGTTAAGCAGTTTGATGCTGATTGTGCCAGGTATGGTGTGATCGGCAGAGACATTATGGATGTTGCTGCTCGTTGTGGTGTGAAGCCGAATAAATACGGTGTGTTACCTGAAGACGGGTACAGACATTGTCTTAATTATGTCTCTCAGTATATTAATCATCCTGATGATATTGAATTGTTTAAGCGTGATTGGTTGTTGGTTGTTGATCAGCAACTCAAAGCTAAATCAAACTTAATGATTCGTAAGCATTGGGATGGTTACCAGCATCAGTATAATGGTTATTTGAACAACAAAGAGCGTTGGACTTCTGGACCTGAAATTGTATTGGAATTTAAGCATTGGCATGGCCTGCCTAAAGATCAGTACTTACAGCGTTTGGAAGATATCCAAAGTAAGACTTTTTGGGGTGAACTAACTATTGAACCACCTATTCTTAGAAACAATCCTCGTTTTGAAGATAGTTTCATTGAAGTGTGGGTGATGCAAGGTCGTAAGGAAGACAGACAAGGCGATTGGTTAACGCATAATGCTTGGAATACAACGTACAAACGTTGTTGTGGTGTATGTGGCTATGACGCAATGTTGTAGTCACATTTATTTTTTTAGGAGGAAATATAACAATGTTAATGAAAAAAGAAAATATTGATCCAATTTGTTCTGGTCAAAAATGGATCACTCTGCGCAAACCTGATTTTAAAATTATTCCTGGCAAAGATCATAAATTAATGAATAGTTTTAGTAAACCTTATTTTGCTGAAGTGTTTATTGAATATACTTTTATGTATGATATTCGTTGTATGACTGATGAGTTTGCATATATGTTGGGCTTTGATTCTGTTGAAGATTATATGGCTCAAGGATATAATGCAGATGAAGGCTTTATGCGAAAAGCTATTGTATGGTCTAATGTCCGTGTAAATAAAAATTTCTTCAGATAATTCTTTTTTTTATAATAATTTTATAATTTAAATACTGCTTTTGTGATTATACCACGTGCAGGAGTATGGTTGTGGTAATTATGTAAGTTTTAGTATAATATTTTAAAATGCTGTTTGTGGGTATGCTCCACGCGCAGGAGTATGGCCGGTGAACCGTTGAAACTTTAGTATATAAATAACTAAACTTGGGATCTTACCACGCGCAGGAGTCTGGTTGATGATCTGTTGAAACATAAGAAACATAGCTATCATAAAATTTTTTTATATTTTGTATGCCAATATACCCTATGGGGGTATACTATTTTTTTGATTTTCGAATTGACTTTTCAAACTCAATGGAGAACTCCCTGTTTCAAGATCCAAGCATCGATTTTTCAGACATATAGATGGCCCAAATGACCACTTTCAGTTTGGCCGGTATACCTTGAATCGTGTAAGAGTGCTACCACGAAATGACATCATCAAGTATAATGTATGATAATAATGAACCATACATTGCATTTGAACAACCAAAAAATTTAAGAGTTTGGAGAAACATACTAAAAAAAGCTCAAAAAAAATGTTCACATCGATAAATTCGCTATACCCACAGGGGTATACTGTGGATCCATAAAAAAATGCTCCTCCACTTGCCCACCACAGCAAGCATCAACAGAGCATTATTTCCTTTTCAACCATCACCATAGTGTTTGTCAAAGCGTGAGATAAAAATAGTAACAAACACCAATCATATATAAGATCGTAATAGTATATAAATGTTTGGGTGGAAAATGGGAAGAATGCCGCCACATCCTTCCCAAATAGGAGGTGATACAATGCAAGAATAGAGTCTTGCACACCATATATGTATATATGATCAAGTATATAAAGGCCACTATAGTTTTTTGGCCAAAATTCGCGCGTAATACACCGCGAAGTCCGCTTAACCAGGTATCTTTATTTTTGATTTAAAGACTGTATAGGCAGTTATTTTTAGTTTTATTTTTTTTAAATTTTATCTATTTTTTAAAAAAAAGTATACCAACACATATGTGAATGTAAAAAAAATAGTTCTTTTGGTGTATTATAATGTAAAATATTGATTTTACAACCAATAATTACACTACTTACACCAAAAGTTTCGATTTAATAAGGAGATAAATGGTTAAAAATGATAGTTATTTTTTCTGCTTACGAAGATCTTTTTCCATATATAGATTGATCACTACCATAGTGGTATCACCAATTACATAAATAACTTCTTCGTTAATGTTTAATGCACTTGCTATTTTCTGTGGATATGCAGTACAACCAATTAATATTGCTAAATTGTTATCAAGCCATATGTCTACAGCAATGCAAGGCACTCCTTGTCTATCTAATCTATCCAGCACTTGTAAATGTGACCATTCAAAATCATCATCTAAATCAAAGATATCCCAATCATCATTGTCATATGGTAGTTCTTCATCGTATTCAAACTTACAATATTCACAAACACAATGATTCTCATACGCATATGCTTTTGTTGGATCAAAGATGTAATGTTTGCACATTCTACATTTATTACGCATCATGTGTTACACCCAAATTGTTCTCTTAATAACATTCGCAAGAAAGCATTTTCATTTTTTAATTTCTCATTTTCATGTTTTAAATCAGATAATTCTTTACCTAATTCAACCATGGCAAATGCTTTTTCACCATCATCATTTTGCTTGTCTGCGATCTCTCCCAACTTTTCAAGTTGGTTCATCATTGTCATTAATGCTTCTACATCTTCATTCATTTTTTTTCACTTCCACAACATCATCAAGCATTCTTATGGTGTTCCAGTACGCACGATACAATAATAATGGATCTATATCACAGTATCTGCTACTAATATGTCCAGCTCTTCCATTTCCGGCCATTACTACATCAGCAATGTGTTCAAGGATATCTATTAAATTCACATCTGCTTTAGCATCATGTCCAACGTGATGCCTTTCAGTAAAAATATGCCTTTCATGCCAATCAGATGCCATAAATTCTTCATTAGTTTTACCACTCAATACTAATGGACAATACTCTTCATCAAACTTATCCATTTTTGTCCAATCATGTTTTTCTCCTGCATCAATAATCATATCTGCAAAAAAACACATTCCCATTTGCACATCTTTAATATGCTCAACAGTATCATGGTATAAACTATCACGAGTAATATTTTTAGAAGTTCTGCTATCAGCATTATGTGTATCTTTAATATATATTTTATCCATATTGATAAATCTAAAAAAAGTAATATATAAATGTAACTAATATAAAATGTATAAAAAAAAGAAAAAGACACTAATCTATAAAGATTAGTGTTTAGGCCAAGCACTCCATTTCTCACCTTTTTTAGCAATATAACTTGTTACGCTTTGTGGTTTGATCCCCCACATATTAGCGATCTCATATTGCTTATAACCATTTTTACGTAATTTTTTAAGTTTTGGAATACCACCCCTTGCTTCTATAAGACGATAAGCATTGATGGCTCTGTCACTTTGTGGTTCTAAATCAAATATAAATTTTTGAGTATTGCCATTACAATCTATAATTTCAAAATCACGTGACTGTGTAATACAATATGCCCACAAGGACTGAACACTAATATTATGTTCATCTGCTAAATCATTTAAAGTCTCTTTGCTCCATTTTAAGAATAAATTATCATTTTTCTTAATATAATTGTAATCTCTTTTAGCTTCTGAACGTGGTTTCATTCCAACATTAAAGAATTTGTTATAAAATGTGTCTGTTGGTCCACATAAATCATCAAATTTAAGTCCATATTGTTTTAAAAATGCATATGCATCAGTATGGAAGTATTCATTTACATTTTTGCGTGTAAAACCTAATATTTTACAAGCACGAATGATATTTACAAACTCATATCCACCAACAGGTTTAACACTATAATGGTGTTCATTGGATGGAATTGCTTCTATTGCTTCTTCACCTAATAATTCATCTATCTGATGACGCATTAATGCAAGAGTATTCTTTTCTGCTTCAGATAATAATACAGAAGTTTTAATTTGTTGTTTTAACTTCTCATTTTCTTCATTCATTGTGGCATGACTATGCTCAAGTTCTTTTAGTAATGAAATCAATTTTTCAGAGTTTTCAGAGTCACAACTGATTTTGGTTTTGATTCCACCTAATTCGACATCAAACATACTGTATTTACCAACATTGGTTTCTGACCATTTAATAATTTCACTCATTATATCACGTCTCCTTATTTTGATTGAAAAAAATATTAAGATTTTATAATCTCTAATTATAATTTATTATAAGTTATATATAAAGTTATTGGAATTGACCAAACTCTTTCATGAATTTTGCCAAAGTCACAGCATTCTCTGTACCTTCATATGCCTTATGATAATCATGATGACAACTACTACACAACAATATACCATTTCCAACATCAGTTCCTAATGATGGATATTGAGATAATGGCATTACATGATGACATTCTAAATCTATAAGATCTCCACAGCATTGACATACTTGATCACGATCATGCACTTCTTTTTTCCATTTTGTCATTGATATATCTTTACGCATTTGCTGTGCTAAAGATCCAGGCTTATTAGGATCTTTCTTTAGTTCTTTTAACTTTTTATTTTCTTTTAATAATTTTTGATAATCATCAGATAAGTTATCAATAGTGCCCTTTAAATGTTTGTTTTGATCTAATACCGATTTCATATGTTCGTTTTCAGCCATTAAAAAGTCAAGTTTAACACCTTGATCTGCAACATTTGTTCCTTTTCTTAACAAATTTATTGCATTACAAACATTACTTAAATTATTTAAACTATTAGCTTTAATTATAACTTCCCAATAGTTTTTATCAAAACTATTACAATTATTATCCATACTTGCTTCATATTTATCACTCATTATATCATCTCCTTTTTGGATAATTATTAAACTTTGTTTTATGTAAATATTTTTTGATTTCTTCGGCAGCATCACTCCAATTATCACAATAGTTATTATGTACTAAGAAATACTCCAATAATTCTGATGGTCTCAATACAATATTTTCACAACAAGGTTTGAACCCCATTTCTATATTTTTGCATTTAAGCAAGCAATAACCACCAGGATTATTTGGGTCATTATATTTAAAATATACACAATGTATATGTCTATCGGTCATTCTATCACATACCCATCATCATTAGCAGTTATGATATAACCTAATTCCTTAAATTTTTTCTCACACACATTAATCAAAGTTTCCCTTGCCTTAATAGTGACCATAAGGTTTTCAATATCTTGTTTTAACTGCTCATTCTCTTCATAAAGAGCATTCATTTTATCTTCAATATCTTTTTTAGATAATATATTTTTCTCAAATAAATCATAAATAGTGTCTTCATCATTATCTAAAACATACAAAAATCGTTGTACAGTCATTCTTCTAACTCCTCCTGTAATAATTTCAAATAATTAATTGCCTTATTAATATCAGATAAAGCATCACCTTTTTTATCACACCTAATAACATATTTAATAATATTGCCTTTAATAAAACCAATATACTCATCTTTACTAATTAAACCTTGATGAAATGCTCCAATTGGAGACAATCCATCGTGATTATAGTATTTCGGCTCACTCATTCTATCAACTCCAAGAATTC
>Ga0247610_10002583_pt1 | contig 20672 bp, 16 predicted proteins | sample 174DNAGHGhighgp2_FD_193483 | JGI IMG/M metagenome (GOLD analysis project Ga0247610, IMG submission 193483) | Sheep rumen microbial communities from Palmerston North, Manawatu-Wanganui, New Zealand - 1742 DNA GHGhigh gp2 | ecosystem: Host-associated > Mammals > Digestive system > Stomach > Rumen...
CAGCCAATTATCTCGCGGCCAAACTGAAGGATGCTTACGGCATTGTTTATACAGGCGCTAATGGCAGGGTAGGTCACGAACTGATTCTTGACTGCCGCAAGTTCCACACATTTGGTATAACCGAGTCGGAGATTGCCAAACGACTGATGGATTACGGCTACCATGCACCTACACTATCTTTCCCGGTACACGGGACACTGATGGTAGAGCCGACCGAGAGTGAGTCGCTGGCAGAACTTGACCGTTTCATCGCCGCTATGCTCAGTATCCGGCAGGAGATTGATGAGGTGGAGAAAGGTGTAGCCGATGCTAAAGACAACGTACTTATTAACGCGCCACACCCTGAATATGAGGCAGTTGCTGACGAGTGGAAACATAGTTATCCGCGTTCTAAGGCTATTTACCCGACAGCCGAAGTGGCTGCCAACAAGTTCTTCGTGCCGGTAGCTAAGGTGGACAACGGCTTTGGCGACCGCAACCTGGTTGCCCGCTTCGCTTAACTTCGGAATATCGAAATAACGACCAATAGAAATAACAAAAAACAATGCCCTACAAACTGGAGAAATTCTATTCAGCCAAGCCGGTGATCCTGATCAAGGAATACCTGCTCATCATGTTGTGCACTATTCCGTATGCCATCGTGGTGAACCATATTCTGGTGCCTCACGCCATCGTTGGTGGCGGTCTGACGGGTTTTTGTGAGATTATCTACTTTGCTTCACATCGCACTATTCCTATCTGGGCATCATCGGCTACGCTGAACATCCTGCTGCTGATAACGGCCTACTTTACCGTGGGTAAACGCTATGTGTTTCGTACTTTGTACGGAGTTTTTTGGCTGACATTCTGGCTGAAAGTTATTCCTGTATTGGATGTGCCGATCATCACTGATCCGTTTATGGCGGTGGTGCTTGGTGGTATATTCAACGGTACGGCATTGGGACTCGTGTTCCTGAACAACGGCTCAACAGGCGGCACGGACATTGTAGCGATGATTGTTAACAAGTATCAGCACCTGCCCATGGGACGCGTGTTGCTGATGTGCGATATTGTGGCAATATCCTGCGGTTATTTCCTGCCGGAGGTTCGCAGCCTGGAGAAAGTGCTGTTCGGCTTGTGCTACACGTTCATCAGTTCCACCGCTGTGGATTGGATCATGAACAGAATGCGTCAATCGGTACAGTTCTTCATATTCTCGAAGAAGTACAACGAGATAGCCGAAGCCATCATCCACGATGTACACCGCGGTGTGACGTATTTGGATGCAGAGGGCGGATATTCCGGCCAGCCGTATAAGGTCATTACTACCATTGCCCGTCAGCACGACTCGGCTAAGATCTTCCGCATTGTTCGTGAGATTGACCCCGCAGCTTTCGTTTCGCAATCGCAGGTGCGCGGAGTGTTTGGCGAGGGCTTCGACAGACTGAATGATACGCGTTAACCATAACCAACTAACTAAATTTTTATCATTATGAAACTAACATGTCAAGAATTGCGCGATCGCGCATGGAACTCCCTGTCGGGAAAGTATTGGTCACTAATCATTATGCTTCTGGTAATCGCTATGATTTCAGGAGCAGCCGGCAGTTTTACTATGGGCTTGTTGTCGTTGCTTACATTGCCGATGAGTTATGCCCTTTCAGTGGCATTCCTGAATGTATCCCGCACACAGTGTAACCCGCAACTTGAGAGCATGTTCACGGTGTACCGTGACAACTTCCTGAAGGCTTTCTTGGTTCCGCTGCTGCAAAGATTGTTTGTTTCCCTTTGGTCTCTTCTTTTCGTCATCCCGGGTGTAATCATGGCTTATGCTTATTCGATGGCCATCTATGTTGCAAACGACAATCCTGAACTGTCGGCAATGGACGCTATCCGCAAGAGTAGAGAACTGATGGAAGGTCACAAATGGGATTTGTTCGTTCTTGATCTGTCGTTCATCGGCTGGATCTTCTTGTGCCTGCTGACCTGTGGTATCGGTTTCTTCTTCCTGGCTCCGTATATTGAGATGGCTCATGTTGAGTTCTACCGCGAGTTAACCGAACAAGCAACCGAAGCATAAAATGGTTGAAGTAAGCGTGAGAATACTGACAACATAAAATTGCACGACAAAAATGGCAAGGTTTTTGCCATTTTTGTCGTTTTAGCAGGAAAAGCAATTTTGGCAGTTAATACCTGCCGCTTTGCAATATCCACTGAATAAATTACAAGGAATATACCATGATTAATCACATAAGTCTGACAACTTGTCATATTGGCACAAAATTTGGATAGCACTATTTGTACCATATACTGAAGTAACACACATCTGAAAGTGTGTTTTTATCAATACTGAAAACAAATTTATCAAATATATGAAATCAAAAATATCTATTTTATTCGTAGCAATGCTGTGCATGATGGCATGCACAGACAGTAGTTCGGTTCGTGATGTCAAAGGTGCTTATCGCTACAAAACAACCGGTAAGGTAACCTTGGAAGAGAACTTCGCCGGTGCGACCAAAGCCGATACACTGGTTGCTAATCTGGACAACGAGTCAGGCTCTTTGGAGATCGTCAGTCTGCATGATGGTGACAGTATTCTGATGACCATTGACCAAATGAATGGAGATGTGATTGCTACCCACGGCACGATGGACGGCAAACGTCTGAATTTTGTTTCATACAATCGCACGCTTGAGGTGCCTACAGATGTTTACTACCGCGACACCATCACACTGGGCATCGGCTCTCTCTCGCGTGACACGGTACTTGAACGTGTAAGGCACGAATACGAGACATTTGACATCGTGGTTAAGGGGCATGCCGATGTATATGACAACAACCTGATATTCGACCTTGAATATACAGGTAAGTCGCAATCTTCCGAACGCACGTTGCGAGGCAAAGGAATACGCAGCCTGGCAAAGAAGAACTAATTGAAATAAGTTGATAGTCGAAATTCAATAGACGAAAGTCGAAAGACAGTTTTTATTATGAGTTCGAAGATTAACAGTATATTGACGCTATTGCTGTTTGCAGTCTGCCTGTATGCCGAGGAAGCGGTTATTCCGACTTACAGTCTGCAGGATTGCCGCCAAATGGCCATTGACGCCTCGCATAACAGCGAGTTGCGCAAAGAGGCCTTGGAGGCAGCCAAACTCAATCAGCAGGCTGCATTGGCGGCAATGTTCCCCAAGCTGAGCGCCAATGCCGCTTATATGTGGAACAGCAAATCCCCTGTGTTATTGCCCAACGAGATGCAATTCAGTTTTGGTACGGCACGTGTCGGCGCTAATGGTATGGGAAACTTTGAATGGAGCGAGACTTCATGGGTCAATCAACTCAGTCAGGAAACACGTACACTGCCGGATGTGCACTCGCGTGTTCAGACACTTGGCACTGAGAGCGGGCAGATGATAGCAGATGTGTATCAGAAACTCTATCGCGCTCTGAATCCTGATATGACGCATGTTGTGATAGGGCAAGTTGGAATAACCCAACCGATATATGTTGGCGGAAGACTAAAAGCCATGTACGACATTGCCACTGCAGCACGCGACGTTGCCGAGATAGAAGCCGACAGCAAGCAATTGGAGTTGATTGTGAGTGTTGATGAAGCCTATTGGCGTATAGTCAATGTAGAACAGAAAAAGCAACTGGCAGAGCAGTATTACAACCTGCTTGTTACACTGGAGAATAACGTACAGGAATTGGCATCTGAAGGATTGGCTACACAATCCGATCTGCTGAAGGTGAAAGCCAAACGAGGTGAGGCTGAGGTGAAGAAAATGCAAGCAGAGAACGGATTGGTACTGTCAAAGATGGCACTTTGTCAACTCATCGGATTACCACTTCATTCTGATTTCACACTTCAATCAACAGGACTGCAGGATATACAACTGCATGATACCGTGATGATCAGTGACGAGATGCTTAACGCCCGACCGGAGATACAACTGCTGGATGCAGCCGAAAAGGTCGCCAAGTCCAACGTTCGCGTCATGTCCGCCGGACTGCAACCAAACATCGTTGCACAAGCCAACTATATATATAGTAACCCGAGTATTGAGAACGGATTCTCCAACAGTTGGAAAGGAACAGGATTCTTCAATGCAGGCGTAGTGGTGAACATTCCTATCGCTCACGCCGATGATATTCTTCGCTTGAAAGCAGCTAAGCACGAGGCAAATATCGTTGCCATCAAACGAGATGAAGCCAAGCAATTGCTGACCCTGCAGGTTACTCAGGCTAACCAAAAGGTCTTGGAGGCGCAACAGAAAGTAGTAATGACCGAGATACAGGTCAAGAATGCCGAGGAAGTGTTGCGTTTCGCTCAAGAGGCATTCGATGCAGGCATGGCTACTGCATCTGACCTCATGCAGGCACAGACTGCGTGGCAGGCTGCATGTACCGACCATATTGATGCCGAGGTAGAGGCTAAGGTGGCGGAAACTCAATACAAACGATTTACTAATACACTAAATTATGAAACAAGATAAGAAAGGCAGTCTTCTCTTGGGCTTGGCGGCAATGCTGGCAGTAGTTGTCATTGTTGCGCTGGTAGGTGTTTTTGCGCTCAAAGAGGACGAGGTGCTCATTACCGGTGAGGCGGAAGCTACTGAGTACCGTATATCAGGCAAAGTGCCCGGACGAATAGAGATGTTCCTTGCCGAGGAAGGTGACCAAGTCAAGAAAGGCGACACATTGGTAATCATCTACTCACCCGAGGTTGAAGCAAAAATGGCTCAGGCACAGGCAGCTCGCGCCATGGCAGAGGCTGTGAACGTCAAAGCTAAGAACGGAGCACGCCATGAGCAGATTGTAGGTGCGTATGAACTATGGCAAAAAGCCAAAGCCGGCGAGGAGATTTACCGCAAGAGTTATGAGCGTGTTCAGCGCCTGTACGAACGCGGAGTAGTCAGCGCTCAAAAGAAAGACGAAGTGGAGGCGCAGTACAATGCAGCCAAGGCTACAGTTAAAGCCGCCAAAAGCCAGTATGACATGGCTGTAAGTGGCGCACGTGAAGAAGATAAAGTTGCAGCCGAAGCGCAAGTGGCTAAGGTTGATGGCGTGATACAAGAAGTGGAGTTGGCCCGTGCTGAACGTTACCTCACATCACCTGTTGACGGTGAGGTGGCTGAGCGATTCCCCAAGACAGGAGAACTGGTCGGGCAGGGTAGCCCCGTAATGTCAATCGTTGACCTGAACGATGCATGGTTTACCTTTGCCGTACGCGAGGATATGTTGCATGACATCAAGGTCGGCACCTCACTACAAGTGCGCATCCCGGCTTTGGGCAACGAATTGTATCCGGTTGAGGTTACATACATCAAGGCTATGGGCACTTACGCCACATGGCGCAGCACGAAGCAGAACGGACAATACGACGTACGTACATTCGATGTCAAGGCACGCCCGTTGCATCCTATCCGCGACCTGCGACCGGGAATGACGGCAATTGTTGTGCGTGAAAAAAGTTATAACCACCCGACGATTGTGATTCAGCATTGACAGGTCAGTAGCATGAATAGTTTCCGCCATCCGGCGGAAGAAGTATCATGAAGCAGATTTTCTTGAACATCTGGCATGTTGCACAGCGTGAAGCAGGACGAATGTTTATTCGTCCGCTGTACATCTTTGCTTCGGTGGGAGTGATGGTGCTGTGTACCATATTCTTCCTGAGTATTATGAAGCGCGGCGCTCCCGAGCGGATACCAGTTGCCGTTGTGGACAAGGATCAGTCGTCAATTTCCAGACGCCTGTGCCACGAAACGAACGCAACTCAATCCGTTGAGATTGTTCTTATCTCGCCAAACTTCGCAGATGCGCGTCTGGCTATGCAGCGCGGCGAGGTGTATGGCATACTGGAAATCCCTGAAGATTTCTATGCCGATATTGCCTCCTTCAAGCAGCCTACCTTGCATTTCTATGTCAACAACGCATACACCGTTGGCGCAAGTACAGCATACAAGCAGTTGCTGACAATGTGCAATCTAACCAGTGGCGCGTTCCAGCGCGAGGTGCTGCGTAAGAAAGGGCTGCCGGATTATCTTATTATGGAGCGCATTCAGCCCGTGGCTATATCCGCACACCTGATTGCCAACCCGTGGAGTAACTATGCTATCTATCTTGTATCAACCATAGTGCCGGGCATATTGTCGCTTGTGGTGCTGATGCTTACCATCTTTGCCATCGGCTTTGAACTGAAGATGCAAACCTCACGCCAGTGGCTTGAAATTGCAGGAGGCAACTATACCGTGGCAATGATTGGCAAACTGCTGCCATATACGATATTGTATATCGTACTTGGCATAGGATGCAATGTGATATTGTTCCGATTCATGCACTTTCCGGTTATGGGTTCTTCATGGCGGCTGGTACTTGGTATATTGCTGCTTGTGTTTGCTATGGAATCAATGGCCATCGCTCTGATAGGAGCCTTACCCACATTGCGTGACGCCATATCCATTGGCGCATTGTACGGCATGTTAGGATTTTCCTTGTCAGGATTTACGTATCCTGTAATGAACATGTTACCGTCCTTTCAGGCACTTACGTGGCTGATACCGCTCCGGCACTATTACAAAATCTATGTTAACGAGGCATTGATGGCCGGTCCTGTCATGAATACGGTTATACCTATGCTATGCCTTACAGCATTCTTTGTGCTCGCACTGATTGTGTCGCCACGGCTGCACAATGCACTGCAGTATAATAATTATCCGCTTAAATGATCGCTATATGTAGCGAAGATAGAAATGATTATTACGCGTTTATTATATAGCAAATGGCTTAAAGTACAGGAGACTTGGGGCGTGTTTACCGGTGAGCTGCGTCGTATATTCAGCGATCCGGGAGTGGTAGTTATTTTCTTCGTTGCCACACTGGCATATCCTATACTGTATAACTTTATCTACTGGAAGGATAATGTGGAAAATGTGCCTGTGGCTGTGGTGGATATGAGCCATAGTCAGGAGAGTCGCGCCTTTCTGCACAGATGGAATGCTACGCCTGATATCACTATTACCCACTACTGCACATCGATCGCAGAGGCGGAACAATTGTTACGGGCGCAGAAGATCCATGGCATAATCTATTTTCCGTCCGACTACGCAGAGTGCCTTAACACTGGCATGAAGACAGCACATATTTCGCTCTACTGCGATATGTCATCATTCTTGTACATGAAGGCAGTTTACCTGAGTTGCAATAGGGTAATGCTGGAGGATATGGGACGCATCCAGGTCGATCGATACGAAGCGATGGGATACGACAAGCAGTTCTCATGGCAACTCGTTCAAGCTGCTCCATATACCGAAACGGCACTGTTCTGCGAGAGTGGCGGCTATGCATCGTTTCTTATTCCCGCCGTACTGATGCTTATCCTCCATCAAACGTTGTTCTTCGGAATATGTATGTTGGGTGGCACGGCACGTGAGGAAAACAAAGAGTTGTTTCTCTTGCCCGGCAGACGCCGCGGATACAGCGTACTGCGAATCGCCCTCGGTCGCTCGGCTGCATACTTCCTTATCTATTATGCATTGGGGGCCGTTGTGCTGTTGGCTGTGCCAAGGCTATTCAATCTGCCTCACATCGGTAATCCGTTGGCTATACTCAAACTGCTTGTGCCGTACTTGTTGGCAGTTATATACTTCTCAATGAGTGTGAGTGTGTTCACCCGCAATCGTGAAAGTGGCATGGTCGTGCTGATTTCGTCATCGCTCATCTTCCTGTTCATTGCAGGTGTTAGTTGGCCGCAACAGATGTTACCCGATGCATGGAGATACCTCAGTTATTTCTTCCCCTACACCTGGGGCGTGCACGGATTCCTGCATATCAATTCGATGGGTGCAACACTTGAGACTACTGCCAGAGAGTATATTGCCTTATGGATTCTGGCAGGAGGGTACTTCCTGACAACATGTCTGCACCTGGGAGTGATGGGATATATTCACGATAAAAAAGCCGGCTGTTGAAAGCCGGCTTGCTGTTACTTTTTCTTGCCTGTATCCACTTTTATCAAGGCTTTTGGTTTCTGCTCCAGAAGTGGAGTTGCCAGATGGTCGAACTCTTCTTCAAACTCCCAATTAGCGCGTAATGTCAGTTTCTTACTGAAATAGAATACCGGTTCCGGTTGACGTTTCAAAGCCCAATCACCGGTCGTCCACTCACCATTGCCGTCCATATCCAGATATAGTCTCACATAGAAACTCTTGGCATCCAGGTTCTCGAATCGTGTACCTTCCGGCAGTGCAGGCAACTCGCGAACGACTTGATCTTTGTCGTTGATTATCTGTATGCGTGCGCGTGCATCGAAATGGGTCATGCGGATGGTCAGGGTGGAGTATTCATTTAGCGAACGCAACTTGTATTCTGCCTTGAATGGCATATTGGTTACGCCGTAAATGTCGTGCATCGCACCGGAATCAATCTTCAACGTATACTGGTGCTCCGGTTGCAAATCGGCCTGCAGAGCATAGCGCATACCAATCGAATCCAATCTCTCCAGCCTGAAGGTTACCGGACGCAAGATGGTATCGACTTTCTCATACAGATGAATGCTGTCCGCTTTCAGATCATGTAATGGAGTTTGTGCGTACCATTCAACCGAGCGATAAACGTCCAATTTCGATGAAGAATTGCTTTTCAGCTCAATCTTCCTGTTAGCATCTTTGCGTTGTTTGGCTTCAATGGCTTTTTGCGACATACGCGGATGGCGATATACCGCTTGAACAGTGTCAGTCGTGTCCACCAATTGATACAGGGAATCGGACATCTTGTATGACATCAGGAATTGTAAGGTATCCATTCGGATTGCCGATGAGTCAGTCAGCCAATATACGAGTGTATCTTTTGTAGGATTAGCCTGACAAAGCATGTGTTGCGTGAAATCCACCCAAGTCGAGTCGCTTGATGTACTATCCGGCGGAAGTGCAATTATCATCGGCAAACTGTCCTGCGGAGCAGAGAAGAGCAACGTGAAATAGTGCTGCTCCTTATCCCTCAATGCGCGCACGAAATAATGCCGTTGTTTGTTCTCGGTAAACAACCTGAGCACTATAGTGTCCGGCACATGATACCATGCGGTATCCGGCTGCATGGTCAGACTGTCAACCGTGATTGTGTCGTAAGCCAATGCAGGCGAAAAGACTTCATCGGTAAACGCCAATGCCTCTGATGGCTGGTACAGATAATCCTTGCTCACATCGCGCAATGCATATATGCGGTAGTTGCCGCCACGCATATTCAATACACCGAACTGCCCCGTACTGTCGGATTTAGCGATTCGTGTAAACGGAACAGTGGCAAATGCGCTATCGTCCAAAATCTCCTGCACACCCACAATCACGCCCTGTACAGGATTAAGATCGGCAGCATTGATGACCTTGCCGAACATTGCCAACGTATCGATATGTTCGCCTGTGGAGAATGAGAATGAGTAGTTGCCAAGCGGCACTTTCTCGTTGTTGTCGCATATAGCCTCACCAAAATCAATAGTATAGGTCGTGCTGTCACGCAATTCTTCCTCAAAGGTAACTGTCACGCGTTTGCCGATGGCTTTGACGATAGGCGGATTCTGCTGGGGCGGTGAGATTAGTACATTTTCCGCCACGTTGTTCAACTGCACATATTCATCGAACTGCAATACAACAGTCTTGCCCGTGAAGTTACACGTGCCGTTCAGCGGCGTTTCGCGTAGCAATGTCGGCGGGATAGAATCTTTCGGACCGCCTTGCGGACCTGTACCTTTGTTCGCGCAGCCCGACGTAACCAGCATAAGCCATCCTGCAGTATACAGCAATACTATGCATAACAGGTGCTTATATGTTCGAATATTTCCCATATCCGCTTTCTGATTTTGCCTATTGTAGCACTTTAATTGCACGCTGTAAGTCCTTGTCGTGCTTTATCATATACTCCGAACGTCCCTGCTGATAGTAGTACCGCTCAATGATCTCAGCCTCCAGGAGTTCAAGCACATCTGCCTTATGACGGCTGATAGCCTCGCGGAACGAGGGACGCAACTGCGGTTCAAAGGCTTTCAGTCCGGCTATTGTGGCTGAATCCAGATCTTCATGTTGCGCCATTTCCAGCATGTCGTTGAAATACTTGCCGGTCTCCGTCTCGTAGGTAAAACCTTCCTCATCCAGAAATACACAGAAATCCTCGATATCTTCGTCGGTCAGTGCAAACTCGTTTACCGGTGCTATCGTCTCATGTTTGGCACGATAGCGCGTCGCATAATCGAAGAACAGTTGTTTGGAGTACAGCGTATAACTGATATCCACTTTACGCGTGCTGTCGGCAATCACCACATCCGGCAGTATGCCGCCTGTGGTATCTTTCTCTGCTTTACCTTGATGTTTGCTGTAGTCTATAGCCTGAATGCATCGACCGGATGGCAGGTAATACTTGGCTGTAGTCAGTTTGATATATCCGTCGTATGCCACTGCACGCACACTTTGCACCAAACCTTTGCCGAACGTACGCTCGCCAATCAGTGTGGCACGTTTCAGATCCTGCATACTGCCTGCTACAATCTCCGAGGCGGAAGCACTGTTGTGATTAACCATAATCGCGATAGGCAGAGTGGGGTACGCTGCATCCTGCGTGGTACTGTATGTGCGTTGCGATTGTTTGATACGCCCGCGGGTAGATACAACGGTCTGCCCCTTGCCTACAAACAGGTTGACAATCTTCACCGCTTCATCGATGATACCGCCGCCGTTGTCACGCAGATCGAACACCAGTGCTTTGGCTCCGTGGTTCTGCACCAGATCATCAAGCGCCTTGCGTACTTCGTCGGCAGAGTGCTCGGTAAACTCGTTGAAAGCGATATATGCAATCTTGTCGTTGAGCATGCCATAGTACGACACAGGCGGCAATTTTATCTCCTCGCGCTCAATCACTACTTCCAGCGGTTCGGGTTCACCGTAACGCTGTACTTTCACGGTCAGCTTGGTGTGAGGTATACCGCGCAAAGCGTCACTTACTTCGGATACGGTTTTGTTGGTCATCTTTTTGCCGTCAATCTCCAGTATGCGGTCGCCGGCTCGCAAACCGGCTTTCTGCGCAGGCTTGCCCTCGTACGGCTCGGATATGATAATGTATTTGCCGGCTTTCTTTTTGTCTTTCTTGTTTGCTTTTGTGCTGTCTGTGCGTTCTTCACGCTGCTGGATAATGGCACCTACGCCGCCGTACTTGCCTGTAGTCATCATACGCAACTCGCGATCCTTGTCTTTCGGATAATACACGGTGTACGGATCCACCTGGCGTAACATCTGATTGATAGCCGTTTCTGTCATCTTTTCGTAGGGCAGGGTATCCACGTAACTGACATCCAACTGGCGCAGCACATCGTTGAACACTACGATAGATTTCTCGGCACGTGCCGATTTGCTTTGTGCAAATACAGAACATGTTGCTCCGAAAATGCAAATCAGAGAGAATAATATTTTGTTAGTCGTATTCATAATCGGCTTGTATCTTTGGGCAGGCTAAACCTGCGGTCTGTTTTCTTTTAGCGTTGCGGTTTTGCCTGTAAGGCACTGGTGTCTGCACCATGTTTCTTCAGGTCGCGTACCAGCGACGAACTGACAAATCCCAATTCCGGAAGGGAGAACAGCACCACGGTCTCTATACCTGCCAACGCACGGTTGGCATCAGCCATCTGGCGCTCGTATTCAAAATCCTGAGCAGTACGTACACCGCGCAGCAAGGCACATGCGCCGATCTCGCGGGCAAAATCCACTGTCAGCGAGTGGTACACCTCAACCCGTACACGAGGCTCATCTTTGTAAACATCGCGTATTGCCTGTAAGCGCTCATGTATATCTGCAGAAGGCTTATCCTGATTCTCGCCGATGGCTATCACCACCTCGTCAAACAATTCCAGCCCACGCTTCACTATATCCGCATGACCTACCGTGAACGGATTAAAACTTCCGGCAAAAAGTGCTTTCCTCATATTGCTTTGTTGTGATTTTCTACAGGTTTGGCGTACATCTCATGCATTTTCTGCATCAGGAACACCTCATCTTTGTTCGGTAGATTGATCTTTTGCAATTGTCCTTGCAGGTATTGCTCAAATTTCTCGCCGCGTTCATATATTTCGTATGCCTGATGAATATGCTTGTCGATTATATTTCCTACGAGCTGAATCTGCTCGTTGCGTGGCAACTGAAGCACTTCCGGCTGTTCGGCTATCAGTTTGTCTATCTCCGGATTGATACTTGGTGTCAGACGATAAACGACACGACCTTTCTGTCCCTCTATGCCCACTTTCATGCTGATCAGATCATCTCTGCGGCTCTTTTTCCAGTTAGGGTTATCGCGAACGAGTTGCATCTCACGCGCCTTCAGATAATCGCAAGGGTCATACTCGTAGTTGATTGATACGGGGCAGAAGTTCAGTTGCTTGACGGCTTCAAAAAAATCCTCGCTACCCAATGTAAGCATCTTTAGCACGCCGGGTTGCGTCACATCGTTACCGTCCTTGGCGCGACCTTGACGCTGAGCGAGCCATATTGATTTGCCTTTGCGGCGCAACATCTGGATATATTCCGACAGCAGTTGCGAATTCGCCAGTTGCTCGCGAGGCGACACATTGCGTATCACCACGAAACACCGCAGACTGCGCACCAGCGGTTCTATCCACCATTTGCCGAACAGGTTGTTGCCTATGCCTATGTACGGACGGATGAAATAGTGCATCCTGAGCAGTTTGCTCAACCACGCCGAGTCCATACATATATCCCGATGGTTTGTCATAAAGAACGCGCCATGCTTGATATCCTGTTCAATCTGCTTGCGGTCGCCAAGATAGGCCAGTTCGACTGACGTAGTTGTCTTGCGTTCCATACGTTTCAGGATAGGGAAGGCAAGTATAAAATCCGTCACAGCCTGCAACCATTCGGTGTGATATGCCCGTATTTGTTTGTATTTATCCATAATGTCTATATTCTGTCAGCGCAGCGATCTCTCTTCTGTCAGCGCAGCGGTCTTGTCTAATGCCGCACAAGCCGCTTCTCTGTAAGCCACCATCAGTCCGCCTGTGCCCAGCAGCGTACCGCCGAAATACCGCACCACCACCACCAGCACGTTATCCAGATTCCGCGCATCTATGCTGCGAAGTATAGGCAGACCTGCTGTGCCGTGCGGTTCGCCGTCATCTTTCGTCCGCCACAGATCCTCGCCCAAACGATAGGCGTAGCACACATGACGCGCGTCGTGGTACTTCTTTTTGTACCATGCTATGCGTTTCTTTGCGCTTTCCTCATCGCAGATCGGCTCTGCAAATGCCAGAAACTTACTGCCTCTGTCCTTGTATATACCTTCAGCGGAAACGGTTATGTTGATGCGGTCTGCCATGTCAATTATTTCTTGAGCAATGCGAACGAAATTACTTCGTCAATATCCTTAACATAGTGGAACGTCAATCCCTTGACATACATCTCGGGTATCTCCTCTACATCTTTCCTGTTATCCTCGCACAGCACGATATCCGTTATTCCCGAGCGTTTGGCTGCCAGAATCTTCTCCTTCACGCCGCCGATTGGCAGCACTTTGCCGCGGAGTGTCATCTCGCCTGTCATGGCTATGCGCGGACGCACTTTCCTGCGTGTGAAGGCGCTGACCATAGCAGTGGTCATTGTTATACCGGCTGAAGGACCATCCTTCGGTATTGCACCTTCCGGCACGTGCAGATGTACGCTGTGGGTCTCTATATCTTTCTGCGATATACCGAAGTGCTCGGCGTGTGACTTGATATATCCGAGGGCTATCGTTGCCGACTCTTTCATTACGTCACCCAGGTTGCCTGTCAGCGTGAGAGTAGGGGCTTTACTCTTGCTCAGTGAGGTCTCGATGAAAAGGATCTCGCCACCGACACTCGTCCATGCCAAGCCTGTCACAACGCCGTAATAGTTGTTGTTCTCCCACATGTCGCGGTTGAACTTGGGCTTACCCAGGTAGGTCTCTACATCTTCTTTGGTCAGCGACTTGTTGTATTCTTCTTCCAAGGCTATCTTTGTCACCACCTTCCGGCATATAGTGGATATCTGACGTTCCAGACTGCGCACACCCGATTCGCGTGTATAGTGGTCGATTATCTCGCCCATCACACGTTTGGTGATGCGCAAGTCAGTGGCTTTTAGTCCGTTGCTCTTCAGACATTTCGGCATCAGATGACGTTTGGCTATCTCCTCTTTTTCCTCTTGCAGATAGCCGGTCATCTCAATCAGTTCCATACGGTCGAGCAGGGGGCGGGGAATTGTTTCCAGCGAGTTGGCAGTCGCCACAAACAGCACCTTGCTCAGGTCATAATCCACGTCCAGATAATTGTCGTGGAACGTGCTGTTCTGCTCGGGATCCAATACTTCGAGCAACGCGCTTGTAGGGTCACCCTTGTAGTCCATGCCGACCTTGTCAATCTCGTCCAGCACAAACACAGGGTTACTGCTTTGCACTTTTTTCAGATTGCTGATTATACGTCCGGGCATAGCGCCAATGTAGGTGCGGCGGTGGCCGCGAATCTCCGCCTCATCGTGCAGTCCGCCCAACGACACACGGGCATATTTCCTGCCAAGTGCCGTGGCAATGCTCTTGCCAAGACTTGTTTTGCCCACGCCCGGAGGACCGTACAGACATAGGATAGGGGCTTTTGTTTCTTTTGTTTTGGCAGCTTGTGTCTGCTTGAGAACAGCCAGATATTCAATGATTCGCTCCTTCACTTTTTCCATGCCGTAGTGGTCTTTGTCCAGAACCTCTTTGGCTTGACGTATATCGTAGTTATCCTCCGTATAGTCGTTCCACGGCAAGTCAAGCATCGTTTCCAGATACGTTATATCCATCTGAAAATCAGGCGAGTGGTGCGACTCGCGCTCCACTTTCTTCATTGTTTCTTCAAATGCCGCTTTCGCATGCTCCGGCCAGTTCTTCTTGGCTGCACGTTCTTTCAGCGCCGTAAATCGCTCGTCTTCCGTATCGCCCAACTCTTTCTGAATAGCCTCCAACTGATGGTGCAGGAAGTATTCGCGCTGCTCCTTGTTCATCGTCTCCGCAGCTTTTTCCTGAATATCCGCTTGCGTCTTTACCATCTCCACCTCGCGCACGAGGAACTCCAGCAACATCTCGCCGCGCAGACGCATGTCGTCCATCAAGATCAGTTTCTGCTTCTCTTCAATCGACATATTGAAGTTCACACAGATATAGTTGATCAGTATATCCGGAGAGGTTATTCCGCGAAGCATCATTTTTGCCTCCTGGGGTAGGTTGGTGGCACGCTCCAGAATGAACACAGCCTGCTCTTTGATCGTTGTAGCCAGAGCCAGGAAGTTCTTGTCGCGCTTCGACGGCATTTTTTCGGGCTTGACATCTACGCGAACCATAATCTGCGGCGTGAGTGCAGTAAATTCGTTCATCCATATTCGTTGAGTGCCTTCCAATATAGCCATCATACTGCCGTCTGGTACATCAAAGATTCGCAATACGCGTGCTGCCGTACCGATAGGGTAGATGTCTTGCGCCTGCGGATCCTGAATGTCCGTATTCTTCTGACTGAACACGCCTATTGTCAGTTCGTCTTTGTATGCTTTTTCTACCAATCGCATGGATTTCGGGCGTGACAATGTAACAGGCAGCAACACGCCGGGGAAAAGAATCATTTTCCTCAGCGGCAATACGGGCACCACGTCACCCGTTTTTACTTGTTGTGTCTGCGAGCTGTCCTGTCCGTCCACCAGAGGCACAATCTGTTCTTCTTCGCCGTCTTCACCTGCCAGCGACAAACTCAGCATCAAATCTTCAAAATCTTCTCTCATAGTTTATTTATCTCAATCTTTTTCGCTTTGTATCTTTATTTATCTCAATCAATTTCGCGTTATATTTTTATTGTTGCACACGAAAGCATACGCGTTTTCACGCGCACAATTATATTGTAACAAAAAATGTGCCGTATAATCATCCGTTTCTGTTTTCCTGCCAATTTGTCATAAATAGCTGAATCTTGTCAACTCAATGTTGTAGTCTCAATATAGTAGTTCTGATTTAAATATTCTGCGTCAAATTCAAAACCTATTTTACATAACATAAATTAGAGTTACTTGCGGCAATATAGAAATTCTTGTTAAAGAATTATAGGTTCATTATCGAATCATTATCGGGGGTTTATCGTATCCTGCATACACTTTATAATATATTAATATATTATTCTGTGATTTTGAATCAATAATATTTTTGGTATTTTTTCATGAATTTTCACAAATAACAAAATATGGCGCGGTTTTTGTATAGAATATTTCTGTATGTCACAATCATCCGACAATCATCAACAATCGTTCATCGAGGTTCGCGGAGCACGCGAACACAATCTCAAGAACATCAACGCACGTATCCCGCGATACGCGCTGACAGTTGTTACCGGACTAAGCGGTTCCGGCAAATCATCTCTGGCGTTTGACACCATCTATGCCGAGGGACAGCGTCGCTACATGGAGACGTTTTCTGCGTACGCGCGATCGTATATCGGCAATATGCAACGCCCGGACGTAGATAAGATTACAGGTCTCTCGCCTGTTATCAGTATTGACCAGCGCACTACGGTTCGCAATCCGCGTTCTACGGTCGGAACAATCACGGAGATCTATGATTTTCTGCGACTTCTGTATGCCCGCGCAGCCGACGCCTATTCGTATATGACAGGCGAAAAGATGGTTCATTATACCGACGAACAGATTGTCAGTCTTATCCTTGAGCAATATGCCGGCAAGCGTGTGCTGATACTTGCACCTGTTGTGCAGAACCGCAAAGGTCATTACAAAGAACTGTTCGAACAGATTCGCCACAAAGGCTTTATTCAGGCGCGTGTGGACGGCGAACTGGTGGAGATCACACAAGGCATGAAACTCGACCGCTACAAGAACCACACCATCGAGATTGTGATTGACAAACTCAAGCTCTCCGGAGAGTTTGTTGACGAAACGCAAAAACGTCTGTATCAGTCACTTGACAAAGCTATGCAGCAAGGTGGCGGCATGATCTTAGTGTGCGAGGCGGACGGACAAAACGCTCGGTTCCTGTCGCGTAACCTGATGTGTCCTACTACAGGTATCAGTTACCGCGAACCTGCGCCGCACACGTTCTCATTTAACTCGCCGCAAGGCTGGTGTCCGCGTTGCAAAGGTTTGGGACGAATCAAAGCATCGGAGCTCAATAATGTGCAGCCGGATAATGACGAACTCAACGACATTGTGCATGACGACAGCGATTGGTACAAACGCATGCTCGAGTATATCGACAAATCCAAAGAAGCCGATGAGGATGAACCCAAACAGCAGGAGCAGGACGTTATCTGTCCTGACTGCCAGGGCAAACGACTGAGCAAAGAATCCCTATCCTACCGCATTGGCGACAAGAATATTGCAGCCTTGTCGGATATGGATATCAATCAGTTACTTGAGTTTATCACATCTCTCCAGGGCGAGAACTCCCCTATCCGACTCACCGAACGGCAGCAGGCTATCGCTATGCCTATCGTCCGCGAGATAGAGACGCGGCTCCGATTCATGCAACAGGTCGGACTAACCTATCTGTCACTCTCGCGACCGTCTGACTCACTATCCGGTGGCGAGAGCCAACGCATACGTCTGGCTACGCAGATCGGTTCAAGGCTGGTGAATGTGCTGTATATATTGGACGAACCGTCTATCGGTCTGCATCAGCGTGACAACCAGCGCCTTATCGACTCGCTCAAGCAACTGCGCGACATGGGCAATACCGTTATCGTCGTGGAGCATGACGAGCAAATGATGCGCGAGGCGGATTATATTCTGGATATCGGTCCTCGTGCCGGACGATTGGGTGGCGAACTGATCTTCCAGGGCACACCTGCCGAACTGCTCAAAGCCGACACTCTCACCGCGCAGTATCTGCGTGGCGAAAAATCCGTCACGCCATCTAACAGCGAAGCGCTCAAACAGCCGGAGGCGCTCAAACAGCGTAGCGCTCAAACTGTCGTCAGCCAACCTTGGCTGACTCTTCAGGGTTGCACCGGCAATAATCTGAAGAACGTCACCTTGCGTCTGCCATTGGGCAAGATGGTTTGTATAACGGGTGTCAGCGGTTCAGGCAAATCTACGCTTATCAACCGTACGCTCTACCCCATCCTGTCGCAACATTTCTACCGCAGTTTGACCGCGCCCATGCCTTACGAGAGCATTGACGGACTCGAATATATCGACAAAGTGATCAGTGTGGACCAGAGCCCGATAGGCCGTACGCCACGCTCCAATCCTGCCACTTACACCAACGTTTTCACCGATATCCGCGAACTGTTTGCTTCGCTTCCCGAGTCGAAGATTCGTGGTTGGAAACAGAACCGATTCTCGTTCAACGCCAAGGGCGGGCGCTGTGAAGAGTGTGCAGGCAACGGCTACAAGACGCTTCGCATGCATTTTATGCCCGACATCTTTGTGCCGTGCGATGTATGCGGTGGTGCACGGTACAATCGGCAAACTCTGGAGGTAAGGTTCAAGGGTAAGACGATCAGCGATATTCTCGATATGACCGTCAATCAGGCAGTGGAGTTCTTTGAGGCGCAACCGTATATACTGCGCAAGATCAAGTCGCTGCAAGAGGTTGGTTTGGGCTATATCAAACTTGGTCAGTCGTCCACCACCCTCTCGGGCGGCGAGAGTCAGCGTGTCAAACTGGCTACCGAACTGGCGCGTCCGTCCACCGGCAAGACCGTGTATATCCTCGACGAACCAACCACAGGTTTGCATTTCGACGATGTGCGCGTACTGATGGGCGTCTTGCGCAAACTGGTGGATAAAGGTAACACTGTGATTATCATTGAGCACAACCTGGATGTTATCCGCACGTGCGATTATCTCATCGACCTTGGGCCCGAGGGCGGCAATGCCGGCGGTCAGATCGTTGCCCAAGGAACGGTGGATGAGCTCCGCACGATGAAAGACAAGTCCATCACCGCCAATTACTTATAACTTAATACTTTACACATATAAACTTCTCTCAACACTAAACGCTCAACTCTAAACTAAAAATATGAATATAGCAATTATTGGTGCATCGGGAGCAGTGGGACAAGAACTGCTCAAGATACTGCAGGAGCGGAAGTTTCCATGCAATAGTCTGCGTCTGTTCGGTTCAAGCCGCAGTGCCGGAACATCCTATATATTCAACGACAAACCGATTGTGGTAGAAGAACTTACACCTGCTACTTCATTTGAGGGTGTAGATATCGCTTTTGCTTCGGCAGGTGCGTCCACTTCGCGCCAATATGCCGAGCAGATAACCCGGTACGGCACTATTCTGATAGACAACTCGTCGGCTTTCCGCATGGACGAAGATGTGCCGCTCGTAGTGCCGGAGATCAATCCCGAGGATGCCTTGCAGGCGCTGGAGGAGGGCAGCCGGCATATCATTGCCAACCCGAACTGCACAACGATCATCATGGCTGTGGTGCTGAATGCCGTTGAGCCGCTGAGTCATATCAAGCGCGTGCATGTAGCGACTTATCAGTCAGCCTCCGGTGCTGGTGCACAGGCTATGCAGGAGTTGCAGGAGCAATATAACCAGATTGCCCGCGGCGAGCAGCCAACCGTGCAGCGGTTTGCGCATCAGTTGGCGTACAATGTTATTCCGCATATCGACGTTTTTGCCGATGGCGACTATACGAAAGAGGAGCTGAAGATGTATAACGAGACGCGCAAGATCATGCACTCGGATATCCGCGTCAGCGCTACGTGCGTGCGTGTGCCGACCTTGCGCGCACACTCAGAGGCTGTGTGGTGCGAGTTGCAGCACCCGTTGTCGTTGGATATTATCCGTCAGGCGATAGCCGAAGCACCGGGTTGCGAACTGGTTGAGCCCTACCCTATGCCGCTTGACCGCAGCGGCTTGGACAAAGTGGCTGTCGGCCGTCTGCGCAAAGATTTGGCGGATGATCACTCGTTCTCGTTCTTCTGCGTAGGTGACCAGATCCGCAAGGGGGCTGCGCTCAACGCCATCCAGATTGCGGAATCACTACTCGATAAGATTAACGAATAATTGCAGACAGAATTTCGACTATCAACTGTCAACTGTCAACTGCCAATTGTCATTTGTCGTTCACTTTGATGATTCGTACGGATGGTGTGTGCAGGCGGATAGTGAGCCAATTGTTGATGCGGGTGAGATCATCATCCATGAGTGCGGCAGAATCAGCCGCACTTGTTTTTTCCGATACAATCAGCAGCACCGTTGAGTCGGCGCGTGCGAGAGTTATTTGCCCTATGGCAGGCCACTGGGCGTGCAGCTCCTGTGCTATCTGTTCGGATGGCAGGATCTGTGACTCGTACGCCTCGAGCCGTGCTATGAGTGTGCGTATAGAATCATCACGCTGACGCAGTTGTGCTTCGGTGGTGGACAGCCAATCGCGCATGATCTCTGTCTCATTGAGCCGGTGCACCTCGATGGTCGCGTCCTCGAGGAACAGCAGCTGTGCGTGGGTTATGCCCCGCGTCTCTGCCTCGGCGTAGAGTCGTGCTCGTGCTTCATTAGACAATGTCTCGCCCGCCAGACGCAAGGTTAGTGTGTAAGGCTTGCTGCTCATATCCGTCGTGTAGTCGTAGATGTACGTGCCTCCGATGGATTTATTTTCCTTCACAAAGCGCCTTGCGGTATTGGCGAAG
>Ga0247610_10002584_pt1 | contig 20667 bp, 21 predicted proteins | sample 174DNAGHGhighgp2_FD_193483 | JGI IMG/M metagenome (GOLD analysis project Ga0247610, IMG submission 193483) | Sheep rumen microbial communities from Palmerston North, Manawatu-Wanganui, New Zealand - 1742 DNA GHGhigh gp2 | ecosystem: Host-associated > Mammals > Digestive system > Stomach > Rumen...
ATGACTTCTTTAAGTTCGCTACCGAGCGTGGTATGGTAGGTATCAAGGGTCACCGTCTCGTCGGCGGTTTCCGCGCTTCCTGCTACAACGCGATGGATCTCGAAGGCGTTCAGGCATTGGTTGATTGTATTAAGGAATATGAAAAATTGCATTAATCGGGATACGCAAGTATACCGAAAAATCGATAGATTATGAAAGTACTTGTTGCAACAGAAAAACCGTTCGCGAAAGTAGCCGTAGACGGCATTCGTGAAGTGGTAGAGGGCGCAGGATATGAACTGGCGCTGCTCGAGAAATATACGGATAAAGCCCAACTCTTGGAGGCTGTAGCTGACGCCGACGCACTCATTATCCGTTCGGATATTGTTGATGCTGCGGTATTGGACGCTGCCAAACAACTGAAGATCGTGGTTCGTGCCGGCGCAGGTTACGATAACATCGACCTCGAGGCAGCTACTGCCCACAAAGTGGTAGCTATGAACACCCCGGGGCAGAATAGTAACGCTGTGGCTGAGTTGGCACTTGGTCTGATGGTTTATGCCGTGCGTAACTTATACAACGGCACGTCGGGTACCGAACTCAAGGGCAAGAAACTTGGTATTCATGCCTTCGGTAATGTAGGCCGTAACGTAGCTCGCATCGCGCAGGGCTTCGGAATGGAGGTTTATGCGTATGACGCATACTGCCCGGATGAGGCGATGGTAGCTGCTAACGTGAAGCCGTTGCATAGCGCAGAGGAACTCTATAAGACCTGCGACATCGTAAGTCTCCACATCCCTGCTACTGCAGAGACCAAGAACAGTATCAACCACGATCTCGTGAACCTCATGCCGAAAGGCGGTATCCTCGTGAACACCGCCCGCAAAGAGGTGATCGATGAAGAAGGTCTGATCGCTCTTATGCAAGAGCGTGCTGACCTCAAGTACATGACGGATATTATGCCCGTTGCTGATGCGAAGTTCCGCACACTCTTTGAGGGGCGCTACTTCGCAACACCCAAAAAGATGGGTGCGCAGACTGCAGAGGCCAATATCAATGCCGGTATAGCTGCTGCAAAACAGATCGTGGACTTCATCCAAAATGGCAATACACGCTTCCAAGTAAATAAATGATCAAGCGCTTATTGACCATAATGCTGACGCTTTGTGCCGTTGTGTCCTACGCTGCCGATGTGGTATGCGTAGGTGCAGCGACGCAGGTCGTTAGAGGACGAGATACGATCTTTGTTTTCCGAGACGAGGTGCACCTGCGTTCTACGCGTGGGGCCGTTGATTGGTACACAGAGGACGGCAGACGCATCGCCTCCAACACCGATGAGATTTATCCGGACGACGGCATTTATCGGGTAGGGAACAGTCGCTTCATCGCGATGAAGTACCAGGAACTTGACTCGTTGTCCTATACGGTGGAGACGCGTTGTGACAACACGATCCTGCATGTGACGGGTGTCGATGACTTCCTCTCACGCGCGCACACGTATTCCTTATCTTATAATGCGCTCGCTTGGAACACCGAAGCGTGGGCAGACTCGGCGGCGCGTAAAGAAGGCAAATTGTCCAACACGATCTATCTGAATGAAGCGATATACGGGGAAACGACTTTCCGGCTTTGTTATGACGACAGTATTCGTCAGGCGCTGGGCTTGGATTCCGCCTGTGTGGAAGTGACCGTGCCTTTGGATAGTATCAAGGCCGTGAAGATGGAACTGGTCGCTTCGGCTACTGCACGCGATGCCAAGAATGAGTTAGATCGCCCGTCCGAACAACAACTGACGGACGGTAACTCCTACAGCGGAATCTTGGAAGTTGCTTTCTACTCGAATCCGACACCTGCGGCACGTTATTACCAATGGTCGATATACAAATCCTCCGAACGAATCATGACGCGGCGCGACAAGGATATCCGCTATGCGTTCACAGAACCGGGTTCCTATCGCGTGGTAGGGAAGGTCAATAACGAGTACTGTACCTGCGACTCGATGGAGAAGATCATCAATATCTCCGAGTCCTATCTGCGTGTGCCGAATGTGTTTACGCCTAACGGAGACGGCAAGAACGATGAGTTCCGTGTGGCCTACCGCTCCATCAAAGAGTTCCATTGTTGGGTGTATAACCGTTGGGGCAAACTGGTCTATGATTGGACAGATCCCGAGAAAGGGTGGGATGGAACGATTAACGGTCGCCCTGCGGCTGAGGGAGCCTATTTCTATGTGATCCGTGCGTTGGGAACCGACGCTCCCAAGAATGCAGGGTACATGTCCAAGATCTCGTATAACAAGAAGAAAAACAAGGCAGACCAATCGATCATCGGTGTCTATCAACTATCCGGAGACATCAACCTGTTGCGAGGACACAAGTAAATTGCAAATCATAAATCAAAATTATAAATGCGTAAATTCCTAACTATGGCTTTAGCCACCACTGTATTGGCAGCGACTGCTGCTACGAATCCGTTCTTTGACTACAAGAATTGGAAAACGCCGCACGGCACGTATCCGTTCAATGAGATTCATGCGGAGCATTACATGCCGGCTTTTGAAGAGGCAATGAAGCAAGGATTGCAGGAGATCGACGACATTGTGAACAATCCTGCCGCTCCGACTTTTGCCAACACCATCGAGGCCTACGAGAAATCCGGAGAAATGCTCTCTATCGTGGCAGGTTGTTTCTTTAACCTCACGAGCGCAGAGACCAACGACACGCTCCAACAGATCGAGATGGAGTTGAGTCCGAAGCTCTCGGAGTATTCTTCCACTATTCGTCTCAATGAAGGTCTCTTTCAACGTATCAAAGCGGTGTATGAGCAGCGCGACAAACTCAAACTGAACAAAGCGCAGTATAAACTGCTCGAAGATATCTATGAGTCGTTTGCCAATAACGGCGCGAACCTCAACCCCGAAGAGAAAGAGCAATATCGTCAACTGACTGCCAAACTGAGCCAACTGACCCTTCAATACGGACAGAACGTGCTCAAGGCTACGAATGCATGGTCGATGCTTATCACCGACGAGGCACTCTTAGCCGGTCTGAATGACGACACCAAGTCCGTTTTGCGTACCAACGCAGAGAAGAAGGGACTCGAGGGTTGGTTGCTCAACCTCAAGCCGACCACCACGATCCCTGTGATGATGGATTTGGACAACCGCGATATCCGTCGTGAGCTCTACATGGCGAATGCCGGTAAGTGCGTAGGCGGTGAGTTCGATAACACCGGTCTCATCGTGGAGATTGTCAATACGCGTCTGGCGCTTGCTAACCTGTTTGGCAAGAAGACCTATGCCGAGAAATCGCTTTATAAGACGATGGCTGAGACCCCGGAGAACGTCTATCGTCTCTTGGATCAGCTGCGTGACGCTTATATGCCCGCTGCTAAAGCAGAGGTACAGGAAGTAGAGGACTACGCTCATGCACACGGTCTCTATGCCGCACATATCCAACCTTGGGACTTCAGCTACTACAGCAAGAAACTCAAGAAAGAGAAATTCGATATCTCTGACGATGACTTGAAGCCGTATTTTGAGTTGGAGAGCGTAAAGAAAGGTGTATTCGGTCTCGCAGAGAAACTCTATGGTATCAAGTTCAAAGAGAACAAGAACATTCAGGTTTATCATCCCGAAGTAACGGCTTACGAGGTGTTTGACGAGAAAGGTAAGTTCCTCGCTGTTTACTATGCAGACTTCCATCCGCGGGATGGTAAACGCGGCGGCGCATGGATGAATGATTTCCAACCGCAGTATATCGAGCATGGCAAGGATCATCGCCCGCACATTGTGAATGTGATGAATTTTACCCGTCCGACCGCAGACAAACCGGCGCTCTTCACCTATAATGAGGTACGCACTTTCCTGCACGAGTTCGGTCATGGTCTGCATGGTATGTTGACGCGCTGTCAGTACGCTTCGCAAAGCGGAACGAATGTACCGCGTGATTTCGTAGAACTGCCCTCGCAATTCAATGAGAACTTCATTGACGAGAAAGAGTTCCTCGATACCTTCGCTAAGCATTATGAGACCGGAGAGGCATTGCCGCAAGCATTGCTTGATAAGATGCACGCATCGCAGACCTATATGGCCGCATATGCCTGTGCACGTCAGCTCAGCTTCGGTTACCTCGATATGTCGTGGCATACCTTGGAACAACCGTTTGAGGTGAATGAGACTATTGGTACGCTTGAGTCTGTCGTTCGTTTCAGCGACAAGGCAATGGAGCAGGTACAAGTACTGCCGAACGTGCCGGGTACGCAGATGTGCTGCGCGTTCACGCATATCTTCAGCGGTGGTTACGCAGCCGGCTATTACAGCTATAAGTGGTCAGAGCTGCTCGATGCTGATGCGTTCTCTGTCTTCAAGGCTGCACAACAGAAGAAGAACGGTACGATCTTCGATAAGAAAGCTGCTAAACGTTTCCGTGAGAACATTCTGGAGAAGGGTGGTACAGAGAAAGCGATGGATATGTACAAACGCTTCCGTGGTGGTGAACCGACCATCAACGCGCTCCTCGAAAGAGATGGTATCAAAGCTAAAGAGATCAAATAGGATCCTAGGTTCCTAGAAAATAAATCCCGCCCCTCGAAAGAGTAGGCGGGATTTATTGTAGTTAAGATGTCAGTTTAATACCATTCTTTCTTTTAAGAAAGCGAAAACAGTCGTCGTCGCGACGCCTGTTTTTCTAAGGTATTAGTCTGTTTATTTAAGGTACAAAAAAGATTGGTCTTCTTAATGGGATTTAGAACTCTTTCTTAAATCCGGTGCAAAGGTACTGCTTTTTTTTCATATATGCAAATTTTTTTTTATGTTTTTGAACATATTTTGCAAAATACACTTTACAAAAGCGCACTTTTTGTTATAAACGCTCCAATTCTATTACCTCGAGGTTGTCTATTTTGCTTCCATCGATGGTAAAACGAAGGAGTGTCTGGCAGGGTTGCCAACCTTGTTTACCGGCAGCGCCGGGGTTCATGGTCAGGAACTTAAACTGCGAGTCGTATTGTACCTTTAATATATGCGAGTGCCCGCAGACAAAGAGATCAATAACATGGTTCATTTGTGATTGGTCATTGGTCATTTTTGATTCCAGACTTTTCTTAAACCACGGGATGAGCCACGGGTTATAATGTCCCGGGTAACCGCCTATATGCGTCATCAGCACATTGACATCTTCTACCTTAAAGCGGTAAAACTCCGACAAACTGTACCGCACATCGCCCGAGTCCATATTCCCGAATACGGCGCGGGTGGGTTTGAACTCTCTTAACCGCCGTAAGACGTCCTCTGAGCCTATATCGCCGGCATGCCAGATCTCATCGACATCTTTGAAATGCTCGAAGACGCGTTTGTCCAACAATCCGTGGGTATCACTCAGAACGCCGATACGTGTCATTTGCGGGTCAGTTTATCGATGACGACTATAGAAAGAACGATGGCAACCACCGCCACCGAAACGAAGACGGCTACGTCACGCAGATCGATCACGCCACGCGAAAGGGCGGAGTAGTGATCCTGCAGAAGTACCCAGTAAAGGATAAAACAAGCCAAAGCGCCTGCAATGAAGCACACGATCTGGCTCTTGCTGAACGTGGCGCAGAGCAGGCCAACGGCCATGAATGTACCGCTCAAGAGGATGAGGCCGATGAATGACCCCATGAACGCTCCGCTGTCCAGATTGCCCATCGGTTCAGCCATGTACGCTACCACAAAATAATGCACAAAGCACGGCAACAGGCCTATCAGTACGAGTGTCCACGCAGCGAAATACTTGCCGAGCATGATGCGGCTTAGTGAGATAGGTTTCGTGCGTATCAAGTCCCATATACCACTCTGCCGCTCTTCGGACAGCAGACGCATCGTCAGGGCAGGGCAGAGGAGCATAAAGAGCCACGGGCTCAACTGAAAGAGTCCGTCCACTTGGGCGTATCCCGAGTCAATGATATTCCATTGACCCGGAATCACCCAAAGGAAGAGACTTATCGCCAAGAGGTACAATCCGATGACTATGTACGCTATCGGCGTGGAGAAATAATATCGAAGTTCTTTCTTATACACCTTATATCTTCTCGGTATTGATCTCTTTTTTTGCCTCTGTCTTCGGGAAGAAGATCCAGAAGAGGATGGCTACTGCCAATGCAAAGGCAGCAAAAGTGTACCAGCTTGCTTGCCAGCCAGCCCATACATCCGCAAACGGAGCATCTGCCGGAAGTGCATAGACGTTCTTGTTCACGATAGCTTGCGCAGCCAAAGTACCGATAGTAGCACCGATACCGTTGGTCATCACCATGAACAGACCTTGCGCACTCGAGCGCATTGACGAATCGGTCTCCTGATCGACGTAGAGCGCACCGGAGATATTAAAGAAGTCAAAGGCAAAGCCGTAAACCACGCAACTGAGCACGAACAACAGCACGCCCGGCATACCCGGATTGCCCATACCGAAGAAGGCGAAACGGAGCACCCAAGCAAACATAGCGAGCAGCATCACGTTCTTGATGCCGAATTTCTTGAGGAAGAACGGGATCAACAGAATACAAACAGCTTCACATATCTGGCTGATGGAAACGAGCATTGTACTGTGTTTAACGGCAAAAGCTTCCGCGAACTCCGGAGCGGCTGCAAAGCTACCCAAGAACGGAGTCGCAAAACCGTTGGTGATCTGCAGGCTGACGCCCAGACACATACAGAAAATAAAGAACAACGCCATTTTCTTCTCTTTGAAGAGCGTAAAGGCTTTCAGACCTAATGCTTCTACCAGATCCACTTTACCTTCTTTCTTCGAGATCTCGCAGTTGGGCAAGGTCAGCGAGTAAGCGGCGAGCAAGAGGCTCAGACCACCACTGATAACGAACTGGTGAGCCGTCGATTGGAAGCCCATCAGGTCGATGCACCATTCCATTGCGATGAAACCTACGGTACCGAACACACGGATCGGCGGGAAGTCCTTCACGGTGTCCATACCGGCTTTGACAAGGGCATTGAAAGCCACCGAGTTGGTCAGCGCAATCGTCGGCATATAGAACGCTACCGAGATGGCATAGAGCGAGAACAGCGGAGCAAACTCTACTGCATCACCGGCTCCCAGTGCATAGAGACCGGCAGCGCCCATGAACAGACCGGCCATCAAATGACAGAGACTCAAGGTCTTCTGTGCCGGAATCCAACGGTCGGCTACGATACCCATCAGTGCGGGCATGAAAATGGACACGATACCCTGAATAGAGTAGAAAATACCGATGTGCGTACCCATGCCATGCTCAGCCAGGTAACGACCCATACAGATCAGATACGAACCCCAAACGGCGAACTCCAAAAAGTTCATCACGATGAGGCGTAATTGAAGCGATTTGTTTTTCATAAGATTAAATTTTTTACGTTATGTCGATATGACGTTATGACGACTAAAACTCCGATGTAAAGTGGAATTTGATATGTTTGTAGTCCTGCTGCGCCATGGAGAGGACGTAGGCGCTGTCGGCCATGAACACGTCGCGACCTTCTTTGTCGTACGCCATGTACTGCGCTTTGCGTTTCTTGAACATGTCCAGTTCAGCATCGTCATCGGACTCGATCCAGCAGGCTTTGTACATTTGCAGCGGTTGCCATTTGCACTTGGCCTGATACTCGTGCTCCAAGCGGTATTGGATCACCTCAAACTGCAGTTGTCCCACCGTTCCGATGATCTTACGTCCGTTGAGTTGGCTCACAAACAGCTGTGCCACACCCTCGTCCATCAGTTGGTTAACACCTTTCTCAAGCTGTTTCTGTTTCATCGGGTCGGCATTGTCGATATACTTGAACATCTCCGGCGAGAAAGAGGGTAGGCCTTTGAAATGCAGGTGCTCGCCTGCCGTTAGTGTGTCGCCTATCTTGAAGTTACCGGTATCTGGCAGACCCACTACATCACCTGCAAACGCCTCATCAACCGTCTCTTTCTTCTGCGCCATGAAGCATGTCGGTGCCGCAAAACGCATCTGCTGGTCTTTGCGTACATGATAATAATAGGTGTTGCGCAGGAACTTACCCGAGCAGATCTTAAAGAACGCGATACAAGAGCGGTGGTTCGGATCCATGTTCGCATGAATCTTAAAGCAGAACGCCGTGAACTTATCTTCCATTGGTTCCACCACGCGCTCCTCGGCACTTACCGCAAGCGGGGAGGGTGCATTTGCTACCAGGAAGTCCAACAACTCCTGCACACCCACGGTCTTGTAGGCAGAACCGAAGAATACAGGTGCCAACTCACCGCGTAAGTACGCTTCTTTATCGAATTCCGGATAGACACCATCGACCATTTCGAGGTCTTCAGCCAACTTGCCGCTAACGTCCTTTGGACGTTGGTTAAGTGCGAAGACGGATTCGAATTTTATGCCTTGTCCGTTCGCCCACGTGACAGGTGTTACTCGAATTTGCAACTCACGCTCCACTTCGTCCATCAGATCGAACGGATCCTTACCCTCACGATCCATCTTGTTCATGAACACCATGACGGGTGTTTTGCGCATGCGACACACCTCCATCAGACGACGAGTCTGGGTCTCCACACCTTTGGCGGAGTCGATGACCACGATGGCCGAATCGACAGCCGTAAGGGTACGGAACGTATCTTCCGCAAAGTCCTGGTGACCCGGGGTGTCGAGGATATTGATGTGATAGCCGCTGTAATCGAAGCCCATGACGGACGTCGCCACCGATATACCACGCTGTTTCTCGATCTCCATCCAGTCGGAGGTAGCCGTCTTGCGGATCTTATTGCTCTTCACCGCACCCGCCACGTGGATAGCGCCTCCGTAGAGAAGGAGTTTCTCCGTGAGGGTTGTCTTACCGGCATCCGGGTGCGAGATGATCGCAAACGTGCGGCGTCTTAATATCTCGTTCTGATCAGCGGAGGGTAGCATGGAACTGGTCTTCAAATACCTTCTTGAGGCGGTTCATGACATTCTCTATCTGCGTATCTTTCAGCGTGTTCTCGGCATCTTGGAGGATGAAACTCAAGGCATAGGATTTCTTACCTTCCTCGAGGTTCTTGCCTTCATAGACATCGAACAGGAACACGTTCTTAAGCAGTTTCTTCTCTGTGCCGAAAGCAGCGCGAGCCAAATCAGCAAACTCGACGTTCTTATCCACGAGCAGCGCGAAGTCACGCTTCACTTCCGGATATTTCGGCAGGTCGTTGATAACGGCCTTGTAATGTTTGTTCTGTTTGAGCAGCGCTTTCCAATCGAGGTCGGCGTAGAATACATCCTGGTCGATGTCGAAAGCCTTCAACTGCTTGCGAGCCACGATACCGATGAAGCCGAGTGCCTTGCCGTTAGCGGCTTTGAGTACCAGACCATCCGCGAACAACTCGTTCTCCAGACGCTCCACGGTCACTTTTGCCAGATCCACACCCAAGCGCAAGAAGATATTGTTCACGTACGCGTGAAGCTGATAGAAAGAAGTCTTCTCCTCTTTGCGCACCCAAGTCTGTGCGGCTTTGTTACCCGTCAGCCAGAGTCCGAGATGCGGTTCCTCGCTATAGGCACGCAGCGGATCTTCGTCGTTACCCTCACGCACAGCAGCATTGAAATGATAGCAGTTACCGAACTCATAGAACTTGAGGTCGTTGTTCTTGCGGTTGGCATTACGGGCAATCGATTCCAGACCACCGAAGAGTAGGGTTTGACGCATCACGCCCAAGTCCTGACTCAGCGGGTTCATGATCTTCACGCAGTTAGCTAACGGCATCTGCTCGAGCGGTTCGTAATAGCTAACCTTGGTTAGCGAGTTATTGAGGATCTCGTTGAAACCCTGTGCCGTCAACTGCTCGGCTATCTTCCGGCGCAGCTTCTCCGGGTCGGGTTTGATTCCGTACGCCAAACTGGTGTTCAGTTTGTCCGGGAACTCGACATTGTCGTAGCCATATATACGGAGTATATCTTCCACTACATCGCACTCACGTTGTACGTCCACGCGGTAACGCGGCACAGCGAGTTGCCAAATCGTGCCGTTTTTGCTAATAATCTCTATCTCCAGCGCCTTGAGGATGGTCTCAATGTTCTCTTCGCCGATCGCTTTACCGATGAGCGAGTTGACTCGGTTGATGTCGATCGTTACATCCCACGGCTTGAAATCGCCGTTCACGGTATCGGTGATCTCCATGGCGATCTGTCCGCCGGCTACTTCCTGAATGAGTAGGGCAGCACGTTTGAGCACGTAGATCGTGTTGTTCGGATCACAACCGCGCTCGTAGCGGAACGAAGCATCGGTCTGGAGCTGATGACGACGGCTGGTTTTACGGATGGTTACAGGATCGAAATAAGCGCTCTCGAGGAACACATTCTTCGTGTTCTCCGTTACGCCGCTCTCCAAGCCACCGAACACTCCGGCAATACACATCGCCTCGTCGCTGTTGGCAATCATCAGATCGTGGGCATCCATCTCACGCTCCACACCATCCAAGGTCACGAATTTCTCGCCTTGGCGGGCGTAGCGTACATGAATCTCGTGGTTTTTGATCTTGTCGGCATCGAACGCGTGCAGCGCCTGACCGCACTCATGCAGCACGAAGTTCGTCACATCGACGATGTTATTGATCGGACGCAGACCGATAGCCAGCAGGCTGTTCTTGAGCCATTCCGGCGACTCCTTGATCTCCACACCCTTAATGCTCACGCCCGAATAACGCGGACAAGCGTCCGGTGCCTCCACAGTCACCTTAACCGGCATCTCGTGGTTGTCGATCTTGAAGGCCTCTACGCTTGGCTTGGTCAGTGCGATATTCTGTCCGTGTGCCTGATAATAAGCGTACAGATCGCGTGCTACACCGTAATGCGAAGCGGCATCAGAGCGGTTCGGCGTGATATCCACCTCGATGATGGTATCGTTCTCGATGTGGTAGTAATCGGCTGCTTTCATGCCCACAGGTGTGTCGGCCGGCAGCACGATGATACCGGCGTGGTCAGTGCCTACACCGATCTCATCTTCGGCACAGATCATACCCCAGCTCTCCTCGCCGCGCAGTTTACCTTTCTTGATGGTAAACGACTCGTCGCCGTCATAGAGCACCGTACCCACGGTCGCTACGATGACTTTTTGTCCCGCAGCTACGTTGGGCGCGCCGCAAACGATTGGCAGCGGTTCCGCCTCACCGACGTTCACTTTGGTGATATGCAAATGATCGGAATTAGGGTGGGGTTCGCAGGTCAGCACTTCGCCTACTACCAGGCCTTTAAGCCCTCCCTTGATGGTCTCTACTTCTTCCACTGTTCCTACCTCGAGACCGATAGAAGTCAGGATTTTCGCTACTGTTTCTGCATCATCTTGCAACGCAATGTAGCGCTTTAACCACTTGTACGAAATATTCATATCTTGTATTACTTTTATGCTATGTACACAAATCGGGCGCAAAGTTACTACAAAAATTGCATATATGCAAATTTTGGGACATTTTTTTGCTCGAAAATACGCCGGAGAGGGGTTTGATGGCGAGTTCGGATGGGGTTAAGACGGAAGTTGATGGGCTCGAAGGAGACGGGTTCGGCGGCGGGGACTGCAGCTTTTTGGGCGGCTTGGAGTTCGCGATAGATAGCTACGTAGGCGTATTGATAGAAGCGGGAATAGGGCTTCATACCGGGTTCAGGCTTTTCGCCGCCTTTGAAGACTTTGAAATAGTGGTTCAAGAAGCGGAGATGCCACTCGAGGCCGGTACGGGATGTGTCGTGTTCGAGGGCGTGGGCTTGGCGTTGAGCCTCTTTGATGAGTTCGCGGTTAGCTACGCAGGCTGCAGACCAAGTCTTTGGGAAATGGTAGGTGTAGAGTTGGAGGACTTTGTTATTACGCGGATAACGGCGAACGATGATGTGTTTGCGGCGTTTATAGCCGTCTTTGATGTCGTTCATGGCACCATAGAAGTATTCGATGCCCACGACGGGCTCGAAGTAGCGTACTCCACGGGTGTGGAGCGCCGAAATCTCGGAAGAAGGAACAAAGTGGTCGATGGCCTTATCCAAACCGAGAATTGTGCTTGTTTTTAGATGCCGTGCCATGTGTTGTAAAGTATTGATATTATGTTAATTACAGCGTGTTAAAATTTAGTATGGTCTAGGAAAAGAAGGACGCGGGTACCATGAGGGGTGTGTGCGGGTTGATTTCAAAATCCTAAACTCGGCGCAAAATTACGAAAAATATTTGGAATATGCAAATTTTGGGCGAGGGAAAATGAAAGAAAATAGAAAAAAATCCGAGGCGCTGGTTGGGCGTCTCGGATGGATGAGAGCGGGCAATACTATTGCCCTACTAATGGACGAAGGTCTTATTTTTCTTTGGTGAAGTGGTAAACATAAATCAATACGTACTCCTCGCCTTTTTCCTCGAGATGGAATTCTAAGTCAAGTTTAGAAGAAGTAACTTCTTTAATAATAAAGCTTCTTTCGTCCTCAGTTCCTAGATCCAAGATTACCACCTTACCTCCGTCCAATTTCCATTTGCCGGTAGATTCGGTCGGTCCTCCCACTTCGTTTTCAACATACGTACCGTCACTTTTGAACTCGATGTACAAACCTTGTTCTTCAATTTGTGACGTTTCCGTTTCACCCTCATACACTTCTATGACGTCAATATTCTGTAAAGACCACTTTCCGATTAATTTGTCAGAGTTTACGGAGTCACATGCCGTAAATGCAAAAACGGCAAAAGTCATCATTACTAAAGCAAAAAACTTTTTCATTTTATTAGTCGGCAGTTACATCCCATCGCCTCGTCGGTTCTATTTTGTATAACAAAAAAATGGACGCTTGACGACTTATATTGGCATATCTCAAAACTTCCTACTTTTCAAGGATTCCAATAAATCGCAAACGCGAAAATTCAATATGTCCTTCTGTTTAACGTCGGGAAGCGACGAGGGGTTTTACGCTGTCGGTGGCAGCGGATGGTTATTGTTGTGTTTCTTCTTCCTTAATATATTGTACGATTTGAGGACGAAGAACAGGGAAATCGTTTTGGACGATATCCCACACGATAGGCATTTGAATAGAGAAATATCCGTGTACTAAAACGTGGCGCATGCTCGGTCTATATGCTCCAGCATGTGCTGAAGACGACCTAAGTCTCTAATACGCTCTCTCATATAATAAAATTTTATCGTGATCAACTGTGGGGCGCGCAAAAGGAAGGAGTCCATCTTCCGTTACCAGATCTACCGGTCTGCCGAGTTTATCCTCCAAATCGGTAATCATTCTGAAATATTTCATGCCGATAGGTTGAGAATAATCCAACTTAACAAGGATGTCTATATCGCTATCCTTTGTCTCCTCGCCACGCGAACATGAGCCGAAGAGATAGGCTCTTTCGACCGGTTGAGTTGCAAAATACGCTTGTATCTGCGGAATCATTTTTTTGACTTCAGCGCTTGGCATAACTGCGATGTTTACATTTTGCGCTGCAAAATTACGAAATATTTTTGATATACGCAAGAGGAAATGGGATTTTGCGCAAAAAAAGCAGAATAATTTGCACATATCAAAAAAAAGTATTACCTTTGCAGCGAAAATCGGTTTTACCGATAATCGTCCCCTTGACAAGGGTTAAGAATTTGCGATAATTAACATTATAAACGACATAAAATACAGTATTTATTATGCGTACAACATTTAATCGCCTTCGTGCAGTAAAAGACAGTCTTCCACATGGTTCAATGGACGCTATAGCTGAGGAGTTGGGTATCTCCGGCGACGAGGTTAGAGCGTATTTTAACGGTGAGGGCAATGCCGACTACCACTTGGAGCCGGGCTACGATGGCGGTATCGTTGATTTTACGAACACGCGTATTCTGGAGGTAGCTCTTCGCCGCGCGTGGGAAGTGCAAAATGCGCTGTAAAAGCCTACAATCTTTTTGTAAAAAGTTAGTGGCTCTGATGCTATGCATCGGGGCGCTACCTTTTGTATTCAACGCGGGCGCGTACGCGAGCGAGAAGTCGAAAGTCGAAAGTCGAGAGTCGAGAGTCGAGAGCAAGTATTTCGATGACTACAAAGCGCCGGTGGGTTTGACGTACAATGCGCAAGCGAGGATACAGACTTCGTACTTGTGGCGCGGATTATATTGCGGCGGAGCGAACATACAAGCGAGTGCCAACGTCGGGTACGGCGGTTTGTATGTGGACATGTGGTGGAACATCGGCGTGACGGACTGGACGTTTAAGACCTTCCAACCGGAAGTAGATCTGAGTCTGGGTTTTGCCAGCTGGGGACTGAACGTCTATCTGCTCTATATCCATAACTTCAACACCCCGTTCTTTGATTTCCACAACTACCCCGACAAGGGTAACCGCCTGGAGTTGAACGTCCGTTACACGCTGAGCAGTAAGATCCCGCTGAGTATCCTTTGGGCAACACGTGTAGCCGCATCGGACGGCTATCTGAACGCCAAAGGCAACACCGTACAGGCCTATTCGAGTTATCTGGAGCTCAGTTACACGCAGAAACTGCGGGACGGATTCAGCATCTACGGGGCGATTGGTATGACGCCGTGGAAAGGTGTTTACAATCCCAACGGTGCAGCGCTGCAGAACATCGAAATACGTCTACGCAAGGACTGGAGCGTAGCCCAACGATGCGGCGTGATGCTGCAGGGACAGGTTGCCGTCAGTCCGATGCAGCCGCTGAATGTGATCAATGTTAACGCTACTTTTGGCGTCTATTTGAAATAAGACATAACAAACAATAAAAAATGAAAAAGGTATTGGTTTTTTGTGCTGCCTTGATGGCAGTAGTTTTTTCTGCCAAAGCAGAAGACGAGAAGAAGATCGAGTTTGCTTACGAAGCCGGTTTTGAGGGCGTAAGCAGTTACATCTGGCGTGGTCAGTACAACGGCGGTTTGTCGTTCCAACCGGAGGCGCTGGTAGGTTTTAACGCACTGGACGAGGCTATTCAGTTCCGTGCCGGTGCTTGGGCAAACCTCGGTGCATCCGACTGGCAGTGGAAAGCGAATAAGCACGATGGAATGGGCTACACGAAGTTCATGCCGGAGGTAGATTTCATGGCTACTTTCACGGCGTACGGTGCCACCGTCGGTTTCACCGAGTACTACTACTGCGATGATTTCAGTTCCGCGACTTCGGAGATCTCGATTGGTTACAACTTCGACCATTTCTTCGAGCAGAACGCCTACATCAACTGGTACACGACGGTTGCCGGCGCTGATATGATCGAGGACGAGAACGGCAACGAGAAACGTGCGTGGAGTACGTATATCGAGTTGGGTTATGACTACACTTGGGATAACATCGGCCTGACGCTCGGCGGTCAGATCGGTCTCTCTCCGTGGGCAAGTGACCTGTACGGCAACGAGAAATTTGCCTGCACGAACATCAGCATCAAGCTCAACAAAGAGTTTGAGTTCGAGTACCTGACACTCGATATCTTCGCACAGGGTTCGCTCAACCCGGATCATGTGAACGCACAGAATGCGTTCATCGGCAAAGCCGGCGATGACAAACTGTACAACCAGAAACTGAACGCTACCCTTGGTATCGGACTTTGGTTCTAATCGCGCTCACTACCCTTGTACATGTGCTAAAAAAAATTTTAGCAGTAAGTACTCGGGTGTGCTCGCTCTCCCCACAAATTTAGAATTTGCGGGGACCCCAATAAAATATGAATAAAATTAAGAAACAACATATCATCAGTGCGCTGCTGGGCATCGGCTTAGCGGCGTTGCTGATCTGGGGTTGGGAAGACACACCCAAGGCGCAGTATTTCCATAACGAAGGCAAGGTCTTCGGCACGTATTATAACATCCGTTACGAAGCCAAAACCGACTTGGGAGATAGTATCCAAGCTGCTTTTCGGGCGTTTGACAACAGCCTCAGTATGTTCAACCCGAACTCGGTGTTGTGTGCGATCAACGCCAACCGCGACACCACGACTGACGCGGCTTTCGAAGCCATGTGGGCTGAAGCCGAAGAGGTCTATACCCTCAGCGGCGGGGCGTTCGATATCACGGTGGCGCCGCTGGTGAAAGCCTTTGGCTTTGGGCGAAAGAGCGATCAGTTTGCAGCCATCAGCCCGCAGACCGTTGATTCGCTTCGCGCGTTCGTGGGATTTGACAAGGTCGAGTTGATCGATCATCATGTCTATAAATCCAACCCGCGGGTGCAACTCGATGCCGGTGCAGTCGCCAAAGGGCAGGCCTGTGATATGATTGCTGCCGTACTGCGCACCAACGGTTGCGAGAACTGGTTGGTGGACATCGGCGGTGAGGTCGTGGCACATGGCATGAACGCCAAAGGCGAGCCGTGGCACATAGGCATCACCAAGCCCAACCTCAATAACGAAGGAGCACAGGATGAGTTGCAAGAGATACTCGCCGTGACGGACATCTGCATGGCCACCAGCGGTAACTATCGTAATTATTATTACGATGGTGACGAGCGCCGCAGTCACACGATCGACCCTCGTACGGGTTGGCCGGTGCAGCACTCGGTTCTCAGCGCCACGGTGGTGAGTACAACCTGTATGCGTGCTGACGCCTTGGCCACGGCATGTATGGTGCTCGGCGAAACAGACGCACTGGAGATGATTGCTCGGGCGCAAGACGCTGCATGCTACCTCATCGTGGCAAAAAATGACAGTTTAGTGACCGTTACATCCCCGAATTGGACAGATTTTATTCAAAAATAAAGAAAAAACTTGCATATATGCAAAATTTGTAGTATTTTTGCAGGCTAATTCGGCGAAATGCGCAAAAAAGGATTATTCATAGTACTCTTGACGATGGTGTTCTTCACAAGCTGTGGAGACTACCAGCGTTTGTTGAAATCGCGTGACCCGGAGGAGAAATACCAAGCGGCGCTGCGCTATTTCAATGACCGTCAGTACGTCAAAGCGCAGACGCTGTTGGACGATGTAAGCAATTACTTCAAGGGCACGGAGCGTTCGGAGGATGTCTTGGCATACCTGGCGCGCAGTTACATGGGACAGAAAGCCTATGAGTCCGCCACGAGTTATTACCAAGCCTACGTACGCAATTACCCAAAGGGTAAGTACGCCACCGAGGCCTACTTCCAAATCGGTCACTGCCAATATCTCGAATCACCGGACGCACGGCTCGATCAGGAGATCACCCGCAAAGCCATCGAGGCTTTCACACAGTTCGTGGAGTTATACCCCGAGAGTCCGTACGCCGAGCAGGCCTACAAGGAGATGAGTGAGTTGTACGACAAGTTAGCGCTCAAGGAACTGAAGAGTGCGCAGTTGTACTACAACCTCGGTTCCTACCTGGGCAATAACTACCTGAGCTGCGAGATCACGGCGAAGAACGCACTCAAGAACTACCCGAGCAATAAGTATCAGGAGGACTTCAACTGGCTTATTTTCCAAGCCAAGTACCAGCAGATGATCAATTCGTTTGAGGACAAGAAGCTCGAGCGTGCCCGCGATGCACAGGACGAATACTACAATTTCATCACCGAATATCCGAACTCCAAGCACCGCAAGGAGGCAGATCGAATGATGAGCCAGATAAAGAAAATTATAAAAGATTGACATATGGATTACAAGAATTCTAAAGCACCAAAGAACACGGTAACACGTGACGTGAACCAGCTCACCGAGCCGGTAGGAAACGTGTACGAGACCGTGGCTATCATTGCTAAACGCGCTAACCAGATCAGTATGGGTATCAAGCGCGAGTTAGACGCCAAACTGCAGGATTTCTCTATCCCGCAGGACAACCTGGAGGAGACCTTCGAAAACCGCGAGCAGATTGAGATCAGCCGCCAGTACGAGCGTCTTCCGAAGCCGACGCTGATGGCTACCCAGGAGTTCATCGACGGCGAACTCGTTTACCGTACCGGTAACCGCGATGAGGCGTTGAAATAACGATTAGCGATTCGTGATTAGCGGAAAGCACATCTTAGTGGGTATCAGCGGCGGGATAGCGGCATACAAGATCCCGGAACTTATTCGTTCACTCGTCAAAGCGGGTGCGGAAGTACGGGTTGCAACGACCAAGAATGCCCTCCAGTTCGTTACCGAACTCACCCTACAGACCGTTTCGGGAAGTAGGGTGTATTCAGATGTGTTCGCCGCTATCAATGAGCACTCCACCGAACATATCTCGTTGCCCGAATGGTGCGACGCGATGATTGTAGCGCCTGCTACGGCGAATGTGCTTGCTAAGATGGCAGCCGGCATCGCTGATGATGCCTTGACCACCACTATCTGTTCCTGCACGGCACGCAAACCCATCGTGGTAGCACCGGCTATGAACGACAAGATGTGGGAGAGCCCGGCTACACAGCAAGCCATCGAGACCATCCGCGGTTGGAAGAACGTGACGGTAGTCGAACCCGCCGAGGGCATGTTAGCCTGCGGGGTCGTAGGCAAAGGACGCATGCCGGAGATCGAAGAGTTGCAAGAGGCACTGGAGTACGCGCTGACGCCCAAGACGATGGCAGGCAAGCGGGTGCTGATCACTGCCGGCGGTACACAAGAACAGATCGATCCGGTGCGTTTCATCTCCAATTACTCGACCGGCAAGATGGGTATGGCGCTGGCACAGTCCTGTGCCCGCCGTGGCGCCGAGGTGACCCTCGTATGCGGTAGCGTCACCGCACCGCTCCATAACCCGCTCGGACATATCCAACGCATCGATGCGCTATCGGCACAGACAATGCACGAAGCCTGCGTAAAGGCATGGCCGCAACAGGACATCGCTATCCTCTGCGCCGCTGTAGCGGACTTTGCCCCGGAATCCAAGGCGGCCAACAAGATCAAGAAAGTTCCCAGTCAGACCTCAATAGACCTGCATCTGACCACTACACCCGACATTGCCAAAGCACTGGGCGAGAGCAAGCGGAATGATCAGACATTAGTGGGTTTTGCTTTGGAGACAGAGCATGAAAAAGAAAATGCGCTCCATAAAATGGAACGCAAACATTTAGATGCCATCGTACTCAATTCGCTTCGCGATAAGGGCGCAGGCTTCGGCACGGATACTAACATCGTTACTATCCTGCAAGCCGACGGTTCTGTTACCGCCCTACCCCTTCAATCCAAAGCGCTTATTTCCGAAGAAATCCTAAGAGTCCTTTTTTCTTAGGTTCGTCACCTTCAGCCGCTTCATCATTCTCAGCCGCTTCAGGTTTCCACTCCTGACGCTCTTCGATCGTGCCTAACTGATTCTGCACGTACGCGATCACGTCCTGAAGTCCTTCTGTAAAGTGAGCGAAATCCTCCTTGTAGAGGAATACTTTGTGCTTTTCGAACGAAGGCGCTTCTCCTTCTTCGCCTTGACGACGTTTGCTCTCGGTGATCGAGAGATACAAATCGTTGTTGCGCGCCTTACGAACGTCTAAGTAGTAAATACGCTTCCCTGCTTTGACGGAACGGCTGTAAACGATCTCCTGCTCACGTCTTTCGTCTTGATTCTTCTCCATTTTCTAACTATTTTTGAGAAATCCGCTGCAAAGGTACGATTTTTTTTGCACATATGCAAATTTTTTTGTACCTTTGCGCGATTTTTGGATTGCGCGCGATGTGCGCGTATATGTGCGAACATTATTTATATAGGATATGATCAATAGAACAATGGTTCGAACGCGCGTAGTACAGACGCTGTTCGCTTATTACAAAGATGAGGACAAGACGGTTACTACCGCGCGAAAGGAATTGACAAAGAGCTTTGCCGACACGTACGATTTGTATTTTGCGTTATTGGATTTTGCCAACGTACTGACGGCTTACGCGCAACAGCAGTTGGAGGAGCAGATCGGTCGTGCAAAAGCGACTCATTCGAGTTGGACACCTAACCGTCGTTTCACGCAGAATCGCTTTGCGCAGCAGTTGTTTGACAACCGTGCCTTACGCCGTCGCGTGGAGGAGCAGCGCTTGAGTTGGGACAGCGGCATGACGGCTGTCTTCGACACCTACAAGCGCCTGACGGAGAGTGATTTCTATCGTCAGTACATGGAGGCGGAGACCTGCACGTACGAAGATGACAAGCGTATATGGCGGCTGATTTATCAGAATCTGCTGGCCAACAGCGTGGCGCTGGAGGATGCGCTCGATGAGATGGAGGTAGCTCTGGACAAAGCCAACTGGAGCATCGATTCGGATATCGTACTCAGTTACGTGATCAAGACCGTGAAGCGTTTCAAAGAGGACAGCGATCCGGACATGCCGCTGCTGGAGATGTTCGACAACGAGGATGAACTGCGTTTTGCGACTACCCTCTTGGAGAAAACCATCGAAGGTCATGACCGTTTCGAGCAACTGATCAATGAGCACCTCAAGGGTTGGGACGCCGATCGTATCGCCTATATGGATCGTATCATTCTGGAGACTGCACTCGCAGAGATCCTGGAATTCGAAGACATCGCCCTGACCGTTTCCATGAACGAATATATCGAGTTGGCCAAGACCTACTCGGGCGACAAGAACTATATGTTTATCAACGGTATTTTAACCGAGATACTCCGCGACCTGAAGAACAGCGGAGAGTTCTTTAAAGCATTAACACTAAAATAATTATACTTATGTTACTCAATCTTATTTTATTGCAGGCCGAGGCAGGCCAAGCACAAGGTAGTCAATGGAGTTTCTGGATCATGATGATCCTGATCTTCGTCGTTTTCTATTTCTTTATGATCCGTCCGCAGACCAAGAAGCAGAAAGAGCTTCAGGCACAACGCGAGGCGATG
>Ga0247610_10002588_pt1 | contig 20646 bp, 37 predicted proteins | sample 174DNAGHGhighgp2_FD_193483 | JGI IMG/M metagenome (GOLD analysis project Ga0247610, IMG submission 193483) | Sheep rumen microbial communities from Palmerston North, Manawatu-Wanganui, New Zealand - 1742 DNA GHGhigh gp2 | ecosystem: Host-associated > Mammals > Digestive system > Stomach > Rumen...
TTTATCAGCTCCGGTGCCTTCTCTGCCAATCCTTCAATCAATCGAGGGAATACCTCGGTTGCGATATCCATGACCTTCTCGGCTATGTTTCCTGCTCCGGTTATCAAATTGTCGATTCCTGATGTGAGTGCTTCGTCCGCTCCTTCTTCGCCTGAGATGAGCTTTGTGAAGCCGTCCATCAAATCGTTAAATGCTGGCAGCAGTTCTCCTACGATTCCTCGCTTCATTCCGTCCATGGATGCTTGCAAATCCTGGAGGTTGTCCTGGAATTGTGCGCTTGATTTTACCGCTTCCTCGCTCATGACTCCTCCGAGCTCTCTTACTCGGTCTCGCATGGCCTGGGTGTCTTCTGCTGAGGTGTTCAAAAGCGCACCGAGTTCTGTCGCTCCTCTTCCGAGCAATTGTCCGGCGAGGTAGGTTCTCTCGGTTACGTCTTCTACGTTCTGCAATCCTGCGATGGTGCTTTCGAAGATCTGCTCCTGGTTCATGCTTGCGAGCTGTTCTTGGGTGAGTCCGATTCTTTCGAAGGCCTCATTCCCATTTTCGACCGCATTAGCCAGTGTCTTCATGCTGGCTTTCATCGTCTCCATCGAGGTTCCTGAATGCTGCATGACGGCGTCCCATTCCTGGTATGCCTCTATTGAAATGCCCATTTTTTGGGACATTTTATCGATATTGTCGCCGTATTCCGCCACTCCTTTGGCGCCGTCTACGACCGCTTTTCCCATTCCTACGGTGGCTGCTCCTACGGCTGTTACGGCTCCTGCTGCGATTCCTGCTGCCCCTCCAATTCCTGCGAGCACGCTTCCGAATGCTTCACCAAATGAAGAGGCCGAGGTTTCTGCTCCGCCGAGTCCTTTGTCGTATTCGCTCGAATCGAGCGTCAATTTTGCGACGAGATCAAAAACATCCATTTTATCCACCTAATCTCTTTATCTTTTCTTTCATGCCTTTTTTTATCTCCTCCGCTTCTTCTTCCGGGTTCTCTATGCTCTGGGCGGCTCCTGACAGCAGGTCAACGTATCGAACGCTAACGCCTGCGAGTCCCTTCAAAACGTCGGTTATATAAATGCGGTATGTCTCGTCTCGCATAGTGGTTTCTATCCGGGCTTCAACATACCGCAAAAAAGGCCTTATTTCTGGTTTGCCTCTGTATTCTCCATAGCAGGTCCAGAGGAGGCGCTTTCCTGAGTCTGTACCTGCGATTGAAAAAGGTTTATCAAGTCAGGATCGTTCAGAACGTTCAATAAAAGCACCGGGATTTCGATTACGCTGGGGTTGTATTCCTTTTCGTCTTTTCCCTCAAGAAGTGCTAAAATTTTGAGCACCGTCTTTCCGTGGTTCTTGATTGCCAATTTTACCGCACTGGCTTTGTCTTTTCCTCTTAAAAGTGCGACCAGGGCCTGGTCCTTGCAAATCTCCGCTATTGGATCTATTAAATCTGCGATAAGGTCCAGGGCTTCTTCGCCTCTAATCTCTGATAATTTGCGCATATTTTATTCTCCTGCTGTGGCTACGATTACAACGTCTCCGCTCACGCCTGTGATTGCGATTGCTCCTGCGTCGTATGCTGTGCTTGTTACGTCTTCTCCTCCAACGAGTACGGTCACGTTCTCGATTGTGTATCCTTCTTCTGCTGTAAGGGTTACTGCGAGGTCGTCTCCTGCTTCGATGTATCCGTCCTCAAATGTTGAGGAAACGTGGGAGAGGATCTGGGTTACCTTGTAAGCGCTGGCTTCGGGTGCGTCGATTGAATAGAAAGTCATGGGCACTTCCTTCAAAGCGTTGAGGGAAACGTGGCCGGTCAATTCGAGCGCTATCTGGCCCTTGCCGTTCTTGGTTGTCTTCAAAGAGAAGCCGCTTGTTGATAAAGCGTTTTTAATCTGAACAGCTACGCATCCGCCGTCTGCTCTGTCGCCTACCCACCAGAGGTCTGCGAAGTCGCTTTGTGCGAGGTCTGCTCTGGGAACGATGGCGCTTGTCTGTGAGTTTACGTCTGCGCATCCAAGTGCGAGCTTGATGAGTTCTGCGCTTGTGCCGAGTGAGGTTGTTGAAACCTTGCACTCTGTGCTGTCGAGCTTCTTCAATTCCTTTGTGTTTACGGGTGCGTTATCTACGTCTGCGCCCTGGTCTGAAAAGGTGGGCACGCAGCTTACTGTGATGCCTCCTGTTGTTGCGCAGATGATGTCTGCGTCAGCGGGTGCTACGGGGTTCGCAGGGTTAAATCTTTTTAGTAAAACTCCGGCGTCGAGCTGGAGCGAGTTAAATGTCGATTCAGGTATTACTGTGAATCTTCCCATGTCTTTTTTCTCCTTCCTTAAAATGCCGTCAAATATTCGGCTTGTATGTTAATTAAAACGCATCTTGCGTCTTTTGTGCCGTCGTCGTATCTCTGTGCGAAGGGCGAGCCTTCTGCGATGTTCAGGCGGCCGTTATTTAATTGAATTGTGGGCGGATCCATTTTAGCGATGTGCTCTGCTATCTCTCCGGCTTTTTCTTCCACAAATTTCCAGGAGTTCGTTCCTACGTCCCAGATCTTCGCTCGCAAATTGACGACCGTCTCAATGCTTGCAGTGGCTGTGTTGTAGGTTATGTATCTCTCTGGTGCGTCCTGTGGTACCGTGTTCTCATCGTATGCCGGTATTCCGAATCCTGCCCAGAATGAATAAAGCGCTTGTGATTTGTCCATCTCTTACCTCGGTAGTGCGTCTATTTCCTCTGCCGTCACTTGTCTCATATCAAGGCCTGCCGATCCTGGTGTCTTCTTGTCGTCTCCGTCGGATGTAATCCTAAAGAGTTTACCGTCTCGCTTGCGCTTGATGATGTCGTAATATCTGAGGGTTACGTTCTTCCTGGTCGTCAATGTATAAAGCTCTGTCACTCCTTGCTTCTCTGCAATCCTGGCTTGCATTGAAGAATCGAGCACAATTGCTACGGGAATCTCGGCGCCTTCCTTCCAGGTCGTTGTGTATCCGCCGTATCCGTCTTCTGTTGTGGTTCTGTCCATTAGGTAGCATGTCTCCATGCTTTCGTCGAGTAAGCTCATCTTAATTTCCTATACGGCGCAAGCATGGCCGCAAACTGTGCGTTATCGAATATGCTTGTGCCTGCCTTCCCTTTTGAGTTTGTTCCTTTGTTGTAGGAATATCCACCGAAGCTTTCGCTCTGGTATGCTGAGTTTCCTGCTGCCGTAGCAGCTCCGTTCTCTGTCATCCATGCTTTTGCCCAGGTGTCTGCTTCCTCGATGCTTCTGGGGACGTCCATAAGCCAGACGGATCCTTCGAAGGTTTTATTTGTCAGCGTCTCTCCCTGCGTGTAAACTCCCAGGGGTAATCTGCCTCTAAATAAAGCGAAATGCTGACCGGTTTCCAGCGCTATCTGTTCTCCGTTGCACGAAATCGCACCGGCTTCGATTTTTATCGTTCCGTGCTTCTTTTCGTACTCGAAATAATTATTGAGATATGCGCATATTTCAGTCAGCATTTTTCTTCTTCCTCTCTCGCTTCGGCTTCGGTGCTTCTGCCTTTACGGGTTCCTCTGCAGGCTCCTCCTTCGGCTCTTCTATCTCGGCCTTGGGTTCTTCCTTCTTGGTTTCCTTCTTCGGTTTGATTTCAGCAATTACCGGGATGCCTCTGCGATTCTTCTCTGTGGACAATTCCTCGATTCGCTCCGGTGTCGGAGTGAAGCCATCCCTGGGGTATTTATCCCCAGGGTGGTATGTATATGAATCGTCCTTTAAATCCTTAAATGTCACGATTGCTTTGTACATGTGTGGCTCCTTATACTTCGATAGGCTCAAGTGTCAATCCTGAAATGTCGAATGTCTGGATTGTCTTGTGCCCTTCGTTGCTTGTGATGATCTTGAATTTCTGGTTAGCGGGATCTGTTACCTTTGCTACGCCGTTTCTGTCTGTATCATCAATTGCTTCAACGAGTCCGGTTCCTTCGCTGGGTACCAATCCTACGAGGAGGCTTGTTGCGCTCTCGTCGGGATCGGACCATTTAAGTGCTAAGAAGTAGCCGTCTCCTGCGAGAGGTCCTGCGGGTGAGAGTCCGCCTTCGATAAACTTAAGGGTACCGGTTATCTTGTCTCCTGTTACGGTTACGTCCTCCTGGAAATCTCCGGGAGTCTTGTCGGTCCAGGGGTATGTGGTGTCATCTGCGTCCGACTCAACAGTGACACCTTTTAAGGGTTTGCGTCTACCGTGATGATTGCGATTCCGTCTGCGAATTCAGCCCAGAGCTTGTTGCCCATGAGTGCGAATGTCTCGCCTACTGCTGTTCCGTAGTTGCCCTGTGCATGGAATCCGATAAGGTTGGTCACGCCGTCTGTTGTGTAAACGAGGCCAAGCTTTGCAAATTCTGTGCTGGGATCTACGTAGTAGTTTACGAGGTTGTCTGCGGGGATTGCGATGACGGTGTCTTCGTCGATTTCGCTTGTGAGGATCATGGTTGTTGCTCCCATGAAGTTCTGCACGTAATCCAAACCGAAGAGGCTCTGGATGGAAATGTCAGCGCTGCCGAGGTATTTGTAAACGTCGAGTGTGTTTACGAATACAACGATGTTGCTGGCGTTCTTCTTCATCTTCTTGAATTTGTCACGAACCTTGCCGATTGCAATTGCTACGGCCTTCTGCCATGTTGCCTCGGTTCCTGTGAGTGCGTATGTGTCGTCCTTGAGGAAATCATAGAAATCGTCAAGCACTACGCCCTGTAATTCGTTAAGGAATGCCTCGTCTGTCTTCTCGATTGCTACCTGCACGCCGTATTTGTCTACGTCCTCAACGGGTACGGCCTTTGCGTACTTCTGAAGTGTGAGGTCTGCGTGTGCGCTCTCGACTACGGTTGCCTTGCTGTAAGGGATAACGGCGCCGGGGTTAACGGATCCGCTCTCTAATGTTACGCTTGCTGTGTAGGATACGAGCTTTGTTCCTGCTTCCTTCTTGATGGGGCGGGAAATGCCGAGCACTTCTCTCAATGCGTCCCAATTGTTACCGAATCTCGATACAAAGTCGATTTCTCTCGCTGCAACGTCTGTGTAAACGTTGGGGAGATTTGTTCTGGGTGTTGTTAATGTCTCAACTGCCATGTTATTTTTCTCCTTTACTGGTTCTGTGATTGCAGATATTCGCCCCAGGCCTTCTGTCTTTCGGCGGTATCTTTAATCTTTAATATTTCATCTCTGGTTTTGGCCTTGCCTCCGGTCTGTGTTCCGGGTGGTGTGGCCGGCTGTGCACCTTGCTGGGTTTTGGTGACGATAAAATCTGCCCACTCGCTTGTGAGAGACTTCTTTAGCTCGTCGGTGTTTTCGATTTTGCCCTCTGCGTCCAGCTTAAGGTTTGCAATGTCTGAAACCTTGGCCACCGCATCGATTCTCTTCTCGGATACTCCGATTTCCTTGAGAAGCTCTTTGAATGCTGCAGTTTTGCTCTGTAAAGTCTTTTCGTTTTCGATTCCCTTCTTGTAGTCTGCGAATTCTTCCTTCAATGCCTCGTATTTGACCTTGTAGCTTTCCTTCGTTGACTCCTGCAGGCTCTCGATCTGCTTTTCCAGATCCTTGACCTTCTTCTGCTCTCCTGCGTAAGCTTCCGCATTGGCCTTGTATTCGTCTCTCTCTGCTTTGAGAGCGTCTACCGTCTCTGCGTGTGCTGTGATGATTTCGTCTACCTTCTCAGCCTCAATTCCTAAAGCTGCTAAGAATTTTCTTGTAAGTGCCATGAATTTATCCCCTCCTTCGGATCAGCTTTTCTTTGCTTCAATTCAAAAATACTACAATTGTAATAAAAAAACAAGAGTTTATGCATTTTTTAGTTCATTTTCAACAATTTTCTTGTATTCGCCCAGGTGGTTCTCCAGGGCAGGTGCCAAGAACGGCGTCCCTGGCTGCGTCCTGGTTCCGAATTCCTGATATGGTGCGTATTCCACGTTCGTGCCAATGTATGCGGCTTTTTCGGTCTCGCTTATGTCGTGGGATATCGAGTTGCGAAGCCTTCCGGTGTCGACGGGTGCGTATCCTTTTGCGTATCGCTCTGCCACCAGGCCGATGGTCTCCAGGGCCCGGTCGAGCGCTTCGTTCTTCAGATCTATGGCTTCGTCCTTCCTGCTGGTAATGCTTACGGTAATGTCTGCCATGCTATTTCCTCTTCTTATTTCTTCTTAGAACCTCGATTCTGTGACTGGTTACTTCTATCTGTGCCATTTGCTTCGTCTCCCATTGTTATAATCGGCCCGACCTTTTTCCCGTTGCGGAAAGCCTCAACCAGTCCGGTCTTTTTGTTTCTGCGTAATTCTACCATGTCAGTCTCCTTTTATGATTAGTTTGGTTCTGTTTAGAACGATTGTGTCCGCTCCTGCCGTTCCGTATGTGGTCCGGATTGCGTCGTAGCCTTTGAGCGCTGCGAATATTCCGTTATCATAAACTTTCTTATTTTTTTCTTGGTATATTTCGGACGCCTGTTTGTCGACTTTGCGTAAGAAATCATTGTCAATTCCGAGTTTTTCTTTTATTTTTTCGAGCTGCTCCATTCCTGCGGGCGTCGTTGCGTGCTCGTATAAATAAAAGGCTTTTTTATAGTCCATATTCATTTCGATACCCTGGCTTTCGAGGATTTCAGCCCTTGCTTCTCTCATTAGTTTGTTGTAATCAAACTGTGCATTGAATTTGTTTTTTTCTTCCTCCAGTTCCTTTTCGGTGATAACCTTTGCGCTCGGATCCAGCGTGAATGTTTCGGTGTATGAATTTCCGCTTCGTAAATTGACGACGTTTTCCAGCGCTTCGTGCTGCAAATCTGCACGCAGTTCGTTGGTTCCGAGTTTTCCTCCGGCTTCAAACCATGCCTCCTCTGTTTCTTCCGTTCTCAAACCTGGCACAAAGTTTTTCATATAAATTTCGGCTGCTTCTCTGTTTTCTTCTGGGAGGTCTCCGATTTTTATTATGTTATCTACGTAATTGTGTATAAATTCCTCTTTTTCTTCCGTTGTTGCCTTGGGAGAACCGGAATATGCGCTCTCGTTTAGGTTTCTATAATAATCCATTTCGTACCGCATTTCACGGGTTATTTTTCCTTCGTAATTTCCGGCGGTGTACATTCCCTGGCCGTGTGCGGATCCTCCGGTCGAGCAGTCGACGTACCACTTGCCGGTGTATAGGGATTCTCTGTATGCTTCCAGCGTCTCCTGGTCCGGTGCTGAGTACGTTCTTTGTGCGATAAAGCCATGGCCTCCGTTTGCTTCCTTCACGGCCTTGTCGAATTCCTCCGGTGTTACTACCTGCGGCAGGCCGTCAAATCCTTGTGCGTTTATGACGTCCTCGATTTCAAAGTCGAATTGCTCCGGTCTGCGCTCCCATGTTCCGGTGAGGTCTTTTCCTTCCACTATGCCTTCTTTATTTGGCTCGACATTCGTCTTTTCTGTCTCAGTGGTAGTATTTGTCGCCTCGTCGTCTTCCGTGCCACCTGGGGCCATACGTTTGTCCAGGGCGTGCTTCCATTCGTCGTAGGTCATTTCGCCGAGCTTGCTGTCGTTTCGTTCGTCGTTATAATCGATTCCTTTAATGTCTGCGACCAGGGTGCATCTGCAATTGTAGATCATCTCCGGCTCTGCGTCGGGATCTCCTGGGTAATCGATTTTATATCCGTCGATTTCGAAGGCTTCATCGTTCGGTATGCTGACTCCGTCCAGGTGTCGGTGTTCGTATCTGGTTCTGTCGTCAAGCGTGGCCATCCACATTTTGTTGACCTGGATGCCCTGCTCGTTCGCTCTCTCGTAGGAGTCGATTCTTCCTCCGTTCTCTGCTGCCGTGGTGTATGTCCTTGCGTTTCGTATGGCTGCATTCCGGTCCATGTCGGTAACCTTGCCGAGCCTTTTTGCGATCTTATCGATGCTCTCTCCCTGCAGGATGCCTTGCGTAACCGCTGAGGTTATCTTCTGGCGGTTCCACAGCTGGTCCTTTGGTATGTCGACTCTGGCCTTGGGGATTATCTTCGGATCCTTCCGCATCAATCGCTCGACGGTGTCGTGGTCGTAAAGTGTGAAGCTTGTGTTTATCTCTGCTCCGCTCTCCACTTCGTAGGTCCCATAATTAAAATTAAGCGCATAAGCGTCAGGCAGGGTGTCGTTTATCATCCCTGCCGCTATCTTATCCGCATTAACTAAATCTTGGGCCAGGGTGTCTCGCATCTGCTCCCATCTCTTTCCAGTGAGCATTTGGTTCTGTCTCCACTCTGCGTATTCCTGGCTTGTTATTTCGCCGTTCTTTACCTTCTTGGCCATCTCCTTGTCCTTCTTGGCAAATTTGGAGAGGTAGTCGTTCATTTTCTTCTCGACTTCCTTCGTGGCCTTCTGGTATTCCTGCGTTATTTTCTTTTCGAGCTTCTTCAGCTCCTTATCTGTCTGTTCGTGACCGATATCACTCATCGTCTCCTCCGAATCGTCCCATGTCTTCTCCGTCCATCGCTAAGAGTACGGCTTCTGCCTGGTCTCCGTCTCCGAGAAGTGTCAGGATCTTGGTTGTTACATAATCCTGGCTTAGGTATTGCGCTCCTGCGATGACGTTGTTTATCGATTCTGAAACGTTGACCACCATGCTTCTTGTGAAGGTGGGGCTGTCTTCAATTCCTGCGAGCTTCAAAATCTGCCCGATGAATTCCAGGATGCAGTACTCGTATTTGTCTGCCTTTTCGTTCATGGGTTCGTATGCTGCTTCGATCTGGGTTGCGGTTACGGCTCCGCTTGCGAGGTTCTTCGTGTCGAGTGCCATGTAATCCTCGTATAAATCGCTTCTTAATCGCTCCAGCATTTTCTCTCTGGCTTCGTGCGGTACCTCTACGGTCTTGGCCTCTATGGTCTGGTCGTCGTCGAGGTTCGCTACCTTGAGCGCTTTCAATCGCTGTAAAAATTCCGCACGGTCTATGTCGTCCATTCCTCCGGCGTTCTGGATAATCCAGTAGATCTCCTGGGCCTCGTCTATGTCGCTTGCGAATCCTGATTTTATCAAATCGTAACAATCGATATTCTCTCGCATGCCTATAAATTCGCTCTGGTGGTATTTATTGCCCCACAAGGGAACAATCGGGAATCCGGGATAATTCTTGCCGTCCTGGATTTCCATGCCGTCTGCGTTGGTTCCTTCGAGGTTGAGGATGTACGCTCTCTTCGGTGCGAGCTCTTCTCCCTCCTGGCCTTGTCTCCATATGTATTCCGTAAATCCGTCTTCTTCGTAAAGTGTGGCACGGAGAGGGTGTTCGCTGTCTATCTGCCAAAATCTCACGCCTGCTCTGAGTGCTCCGGTCTCTTCGTCCCAAAATGGCACGAATTCAAGCAATGAAAAAACGGTTATGTGGTTCATATCCCAAAAACCGAAGGACACGCCATGAACGAGCGCCTTTTCTCCTGCGTCCTGGAGTTGTGTATCGAAATCCTGGCCGATTGCGTCCTGGGTTGTCTCCTCTTTCCACTTGGCTCCGTTTCCGAGGAGGTACTGGTTCTGCTGCGTAACGAATCTATTAAAAAAATTAGATCTAAGCTTGTAATTCGCCGCCTTCAAATCGACGACCGGTTGTCCTGATGCTTCGTATAAAAGCTTTTGGAATTGTATTATCGTTCGGTTCAGGTGGCGGTTGTATTCGTCGGCCACGAGTGCCGTTGAATATAAAGCGCTGGACTTGTGGTTGTTAATCGCTGTTTGTAAAAAGTCGATTGTTTCCTTCTGGCTCTTCTGGGTTGCCTTTTGCAGATCTTGAAACGTTAGCATTTAATTCCTCCTTTTTGTGGCTTCTCGCACCACGTGCTTCGTTTTAACGAAATAACGCACGGCGTCGCATCCGTGGTCGTTCTCTTTTACCGGTCTATCTTCTTCTGATTTCGGATCCCAAATGTAACCGCTCAGCTCTTCCTTCAAATGCTCGCATCTGGGTGTGATGTATAGGTATCCGTTGTCCAGGGCGTTCGCTGTCTCTCGGATTCCGTCCGCCACGTCGTTATCTGCCTTCATAACGCTGAACATGTGCTCGTGCTTCTTCAAAAGGGTTATGAATGATGCGGCTGATGGATCCACAATCGTGGGAATTCTCCGGCCGTTATAAATGTCTGTTATCCAGGTTACCAAATCCTGCAAATATTCGCCGTCTGTCTTTTGCTTCTTGGTCTCTCTTCCTGAATAATAATATTCACGGATAGCGTACCACGCTCTTTCGTATTTTGCAAATAAATACGCCGCAAATGCATTTTGCGTTCCGTAGTCCATCGCTATGACGTATTCGCTCGGTGCGTTCAGCTGCCTTCCGTTTATGTCGTATATCGGCTTCGGTTCTTCCTGGATTGCCTTCTCGTACATCGGGTATACGAGGCCTTCTGCGATGCATCGCTCTCCGAGAATGTCTCGGCGGTACCAGATGCTTCCCTTCACGTATTGGCTCTCAATCTCTCGCCTTCTCTCTTCGGTAATCGAGAGGTTGTCTGCTATCGTGAAGTGCTCGTATTGGTATCCTCCCACGTATCCGGTCTTGTAGGCGTCTATGTAATCCTTGTATATCTTGTGTCCTGGGTTGCATGGGTTGAGGTCCCAGAGCACCATCGGGTTCTTCGCCGCTACCTGTCGTCCGAAGGCGACCTTTATAAAGCTCGTCCTGGAATCCTCCGAGTCGTAGTGTTCGTTTATCTCGGTTGCGATCCACAATCCGTATGAATTTCCCAGGATCCTCTTATATGAGTCTGCCTTCGCTCCTCCTGCAAATATGACGACCTTCTGTCCGGTCTTCGTTGCGATGTAGAGCGCTTCGTTGTCTCGGAATTTGCCCCAGTGGCATCTCCCTTTGAATAGGTGCTCTAATCCGTACCCGTTGCAGACGCCGATGTTCAGCTTTGCGTTTCCTATCGTGCTTCCGCTGGCCAGGTGTATAACGTCTGGGCATGTCTCCAGGTACATCGCTGCAATGATGCAGTGGTCGATGGTCTTTCCACTTCGGATGGCTCCTTCCGCTACGCTCATTTTGTTCTTGAGCGCATGCCTTATATAATCCTTGTGCTTTTTACTGAACGGTGCCCATTCAATCGTTTGTGTCGTCTGCATTTATCAAATCCGCCAGTGGTGTGAGGTCTTCTATCTGCGTTACGATCTGTTCGATGCGGTCTGTCTGGCCCAGGTAATTCTTGCCGAGGAATATCGCCATTGCTGCGTTCTTCTCTGCGAGCTTGAATTGTGCCCTGCGCAGACTTATGCGTCCTCCGGCAGAATATTTTTTGAAAGCCTCCGCAAAATTTAGATCGAATTTGCGTTTGCACCAGCGCTCGATGGTGTCTTCGGAGCACTTAAAAAAGCCCGCTATTTCCTCCAGGGTGCATTGCAAATTGCAAAGGCTTATAAATTGTTCTTCGTCTATCTCTTTTCTTGGTCTTCCGGTTCTTGCCATTGTTTACCTCCGTTCTTCGAGGAGCGCTTCTTCGCTGTTCTCGGCTTTTATTTAAAGACTTTATCGTAGGCTGTTTTCTTTCCGTCTCTGATGCGGTACACGTCCTTGGTGCTTTCCTTTAGGTTGATGTATCGCTGGATTATGACGTCGCAGTAATGCTCGGATAGCTCCATCGTTCTGCATGTCCTTCCGAGTTGTTCGCATGCGATGAGCGTGCTTCCGCTTCCTCCGAATAAATCCAGGACCGTCTCGTCCTGCTTGGTTGAATTCCTGACTTGTCTTGCGATGAGCTTTATCGGCTTCATGGTCGGATGCTCTTCGCTTCTGCTCGGTCTGTCCTCGTTTATCACGGTTGTGGGGACGTCTTTTCCGAGGATCTGCTGTAAAAGTTTCACGAGCTCTTCCTTCTTCATCTTGGTGGGATCTATTTCCTCTTCCTGGACGGTCGTCAGGGTTCTGTCGTTTATGAAGTAGTGCGCTGCTCCTTCTTTCCATCCGTAGAGGCAGGGTTCGTGCTTCCATTGGTAATCCTGGCGGCCTAAAACGAGGGCGTTTTTGTTCCAGATTAATTCCTGGCGCACCTGGAGTCCCGCTCTTTCGAGTGCGGTTGAAAAATTGACGACCTCTCGGCTGGCGTACCAAATATAAAAGGCGCCGCCTTCTTTCAAAACTCGGCATGCGTTTCTGAATGCGTCGTATAGGAATTCCTGGAACTTTGAAGATTCCATGTTGTCGTTCTCGATTTTCTTTCCGGTTCCTCCTTCGTAGTTTACGTTGTAGGGTGGATCCGTCAGGAGTAGGTCTGCTGCCTCTCCTTCCATCAGCTTATCGAGGTTCTCTTCCTTGGTGCAATCTCCGCAGAGGAGTTTGTGGCGTCCGAGTATCCAGATGTCTCCCTGCTTTGCTATGGGTTCTGTCTCTTCGGGTACCAGGTCTTCGATTATCTCCGGTTCCTTCTCTTCTTCTTCCGGGAAATCAAACCCAAAATCGAAACCGTCAAAGTCGAGGCCTTCGAGCTCCTTCTCCAATTTTTCAAAATCCCATTGTGCGATCTCTGCGGTCTTGTTTGCTAAGATTCTATATTTTCGTTTCTGCTCTTCTGTCAACCCTGAAACGACGAGCACCTCGGTGTCTTTATATCCGAGGCGTTTAAGTGCTATGAGTCTGGTGTGTCCGCTCAGGATCACGTTGTCTTCGTCGACCTCTATTGGATCGATGTTCTCGCATTGCTTCATGCTTTCCTCAACGTAGGCGACCGCTTCTTCGTTGATTCGTGGGTTGTTCTCGTAGGGCACTATGTCCTTGAGCTTCATCGTTTTAAATTCTTTATTCATCTGCGTTGCTCCATTCCGTTCCGTATCTGTCTATTATCTCTTTGAAGTCCTCATAATCGTGAGGCTTCACGCTGTAGGTCTCGGTTCCGTCTGCGTTAAATTCCACGCCTACGTGGAGCAATTCGTGAAACATCAGGATCCTCTGTTGTTCTTCTGTGAATCCTTCGACGTTTGGTAAAAAAACGGTTATTGTGAAATCTGCGGGGATGCCCCATTTGAATTTATCGGGTACCTTCTCGCATTGTGCGCAGACCTTCTTTCCTGCGTTCATCTTCTTGACTTCGCTTGTCAAATAAACGATTGTTGCCTGGCTGTTGCGAACGTCTACGAGGGAGTCCTCTTCCTCTATGACCTTGGCTCCAATCTCTGCCCATTCTTCGGTGATGTTCCTAATGTCCATATCGATATCTCCTGTATTCTTCCAGTTCTTTTTCCATGGATCTGATTTTTTTCTGGTAGTCCCTTTTGAGGTAGGGGCTCTCGGTTTTTTGTATGGCTTTTCTTAAGCGGTCCATTTCCGCTATGTGCATTTCCTCTGCTTTGTCCATGCTTTTCCTCTCTAATTATACAAAATTAAACAGAATTTTTCAAATTTTTTTCTTGTTTTAAGACCTCAATCAAAAGCAGGCAATCGTCGAGCCCCTTGTTGTATCCTGCGAAGTATTCCAGGTCTGTGTTAAATTCCGTGAGCTTTCCGATCTGCTGCTTTAAATTCTCCAGGGCTTCTTTCATGTCTTTTCCTTCCAGGCTCTGTATTGCTACGTCTAACGCCTGGATGGTTATGTTTGCTTCGAAGGGACGGCTTATCGTGTCTATTATCTCCCTCAATTTATCCCGCTCTTTTATCAGCTGGTCTTTCGCTTCCTGGTTCGTCATAGCTTTTCCATCTCCTTAATTTTGGCCCTGGCTATCAGAAGTCCTGGCGCTATTTTTTTGAATCCAGGATCCTCTGTGCTTCTAAATTCTGCTTCTATTGCTTCTCTGGCTTGCAGGAGTGCGAGTCTGTATCCTGCTTCGCACATCTGCCATTCGTTTATCTCGACCACTTCCGGTTCTGCTGCCACGAGCTTGTCGTATGCTTCCTGGATTTTTTCAAAGTCTATGCTTTGTTCCTCCAATGGATCGGGTTCTTTCTTCCTGGGTTTTATCGGTGTGAATTCGAACACCGGGGTTATTGGCAATTCGACCACTTGCATATTTATTCCATCCAATGCTCCGGGTTCTATGCAGGGCGGTATGTACGGCTCCTTTCTCTTTCTTTTCATCATCTCTCCGAATGTTTTATCTGCCACTAACGTTCCCGATTTTATTCGGAGTCCTTTTTCTCTGACGTATACTGTCGGTGCCTTATCAACAGCTTTTATGGCTTCTTTTATCGTTCTGTAGATCATCTGCTGCATGTCCTTTGCTGTGTATTCCTTCGCCTTGTTTGGTGTCCTCTCGTCCGGTGCTTCTGCCATGGCCCAATCTGCCAGGTGTAAGCTTAATTTGTCAGCGTCTATTAATCTCATCTGTCCTCTCCTTTATCGCTTCTGTTGCTACGTGGATGCACTCGTTTATGTATAGGTTCGTTTGGTAATCTGAGGGCCAGTTGCCCTTCATTAATTGCTTGTATCATTCCTTACCTCCCTTTCTTCCTTATCTGTTGAGATAACAAATATCTTTTCTCCTAATCAATCCTTACTATATCAACACAAATCTTGCCGTTAACAATTGTTTTGGTGTAAATATAATTTCTTCCTGTATAAGGACAATGAATTATGACAAATCTATTTTCCATCTGCTTCTCCTTTCATCTGCTCCATTGCTTTCATCTTCGCCCACCTTACCCAACAACCTTTTGATTTAGAATTACAATTCCTTTTATGCCGGATAGAATTTCGTTTTTCTCTCTTTTTGTGAGGATCCGTTGACGCCTAACAAATAAATTTTCATTTGTCGTATGGCTGCTTCCGGTTCCATCTGGTCTCCTTGTAAAAGTGCGCAGAAACTATCAAAGCAGGCGTTGTATCCGTCTATGTATGCTTCGATCTCTTCCTGGGTTCTATGCCTCATCTGTTTCCTCCTAAAAATCTACGCCCCTGGTCCAGGTCTTCTGTCTTATGACCATGTGGTCGTTTATAAATCCCAAAAAGTAAAACCCTTTTGCTAATCCGTAGGATCCGTCGCCCTTGTATACGTATGTTATCTTCCTGGTCAGTTCTCTTCCGGTGTACGAGTAGGTTTCGTCCTCCCATTCTCTCAGTAGGAGGTAGTCCCCTTCTTCGAACGGTTTATCCGATTGTCGGATTTCGAATGTCTTTTTGCCGCTCTTTATTTCTTCGAACCATTGCGGTGCGATTTTGAGTTCGTGTATCATGCTTCCTCCGTTTCTCCGATGCATAAATCATCGAATTCTTCCTCTATCAGCTCCTCCGGCTCGTCGTAGGTTCTCTCTCCTCCTTCGACCGTGTAAATCGTATATGAGGTAGTTTTGTGCTCCTTCTCAAGCTCGCAGAACAAATCGAAAAGGTCGCCCTCGTATCTGTCTTCGGTTTCGCTAAGGTCTTTATCGCAGTAAATGCGATCCTTGTATTCGTATATTTTCATCACTTCATCTCCTTGTTTGGATGCTGGTATGGTGTATCTACGCTGTTTCCTGTCATGAAAACCTGAAAGTATGCATTTACCGCTTCCCCTATCAGGGTTGCCATGCGATAAAGCTCCAGTTGTCCTTGTTCGCATTCCTCTACCTGCTCTTTTATGTAAGGCACCAGTCCCGCTGCCACTACGTCCTTCAGTGCGTCTTCGTTTGTGATTTTATTCATTCCTTATCCTCGCTTTCTGCCTTGTACTTGTCGATAATTGCTAATACATCAGCCTTGTATATATCATTCGCATTTAAAGATATTGTCGGCATTTGTAGTATCTCGGTTCTTATCTTGTTAAGCACATCTGTCTTAATAAAATCACTAAGGTCAGACAATTTAATGGTCATTGAAGTACCGACATCATCTTGTATAGTTATCCAAGTCCAATCTATATTTGGTAAAAGTTTAAGGTTACATATATTGGGATATGTCGAACTATAACCCTTTACTTTTTTTATTGTTGTATCTTTTGATTTCATCCATCATTCCTCACTTTCTGCCTTATCTGTATACTTCATTTCAAACATATGCGTTTCACCTTTCACGAACCCACACCTTTCGTAAACGTGGATTGCTCTCGGATTATCAGACCGCACCCATAATGATTTATATCCCTGTGCTACCAATTCTTTTACAACCTGTGTCCCATAACCTTGATTCTGATATGGTTCAAAGATAACCAATCTTGCAATTTCATGGCGTTCGGGGCATAATTCCACATTACCTATTTTAGTGTCGTCAACAATAATATCATTTTCAACAAATGTTTCTGTCTTTTCAATTTTCATTCCTTATCCTCACTTTCTGCCTTCGCTCCTGTTTTCTTCTTTTGCCTCGATTTCCTTCTTCGTTCTCTCTGCCCATTTGTTTGCGAAGTTGTGGACTCTCTTTCCGGGATCTGAGTCGTGTGCTCCGTAGCATTGAAGGATCCGCTTTTCTTTTATCCCGTATTCGACCGTCACGTATGGGGTGTCTTTATCGTCGGTTCTTCGTATAAATGCTATGATGCTTCTTCCGTCTACGACTTTTTTGTCGTATCCCATCTTGCCTACGCAATGGTCGAGCTGCTTTCCTTCCTTCTGCAGGTCCCTGATTCCGTTCGGTAAAATTACGCAGAACGCTCCGGCTTCAAATTCCAGGTTTTTGTATTCCCGGTTCTTCGCTTTGAATCGCTTATTGAGTGCCTGGGATTTCGCTCTGTCCTCTCTGGCTCTCTTCGCTGCGTACTGGGTTGTTCTCAGATCGTGCATCCTTGTGAAATCGTGCGGGTATAAATTCTTCGTGTCGTTCAGGTCGAGTCCCAATTCTTCGCATGCTTTCAAATAATCCCAGTATGTCCAGTTGCCGATATGCCTCTTTTGGCAGTATCGGTAAATCTTGACCTTGTCGAGCTTGTGCTCTTTTACCGTTCGTATTTCCTTGCAAAAGCTCAGGGCGGCGTATTGTTCGTTTATGATGTCTGCTGCCTCTTCCAGCTCCTTGTGGTGCTTGTAGGCGTATAAAATTGTCTTGCTGTTGTATCCTTCGGTGTCGTGGGTTCTCAGGTAGTTTATGAATTGCTTGTCTTTTTCCGCCTTCTTGATCAGGTTCTTGTAAGGCTTCAAATTCATTTTACCGAAGAATTCCACTCCTGGGTGTTCTTCGTATCGTCTCAAATATTCCATGATGTCGATGTTTATCTCGTCGGAATATCCGCAGTATTTGTATTTGTCCTTCTTGTAAAGCTCCGCCTTGTTTAGGATTTCGTATCCGATTCCGATTCGGTCTGCGTGCTCCCACTTTCCGAAGTCCTCCGGGCTTATGTCGTAGTATTGGTATCCGTACCAGTTCTGGCTCGTCCTTTTCCTTGGTTCGTAGCAGACCTGCCATCCTGTCATCCCTGGGAGGTACATGTCTCGGTATATCGTTTCTTTCGTCGTCTTTCGTATGACCTCTCTTAGATCTGTTGGTCGGTTCTTCCTTCGCTTGAATGCGAAAATTCGAAGCACCAGGTCTTCTCCTACCCATTGGATCCATCCGGCGTATCGGTTGTAGCTTCCTGCTTCCTTCTCGGCGTAATCCTTCACGGCCTGCGGTATCCATAAAGGTTGCCAATTCATCAAATCATCCATTGTTTTCGCTCCAAAAATCGAAGATTGTCATTTGGTTCAGGCTCGGTTCGTCCTTTTTCTTCTCCTGCTTCTTCGGGTTGCCGTGTCGGTCTCTTACCACCTTCTCCTGTGTGGCTTCGTATTTTGCCTCACACGCTTCTTTTTTCTCTTCGGCGGTAATTTCTACCTTTTCGGTCTTTTCGTCGCACACGTGGCCTCTGGTGCTTTCCTGGATGCCTTCTTCTTCGAAGTAGTGGACGGCCCATCCGTATACGACCTGCTCTTCTATGCAGGCGCTGTTTCCTGTTGCCTGCTTCTTCGCTTCCTTCATGATGAAGTCCCAGCATCCGTCCATGGTCTTGTTGCCGTTCCTGATCTTCTCTCGCAAGGTTTCGCTTGCAGTTCTTTCCAAATAATCGAGGACCATTTGCTGTGGTCCCTTCTTGGCTGTTAATCCCAGGCTCATTTGTCTTCTCCTTCTATGACCTTCTTGATGTTCTCGTATCCTGTCGCCTTGGCTGTCTCTTTTTCAGCCGGTGTGTATTTCGGATCCTGGACGATTCCTTCGGTCCATTCAATGTATTTTTTTATCCATTCGAGCTTCGTCATCTCTCTTCCTCCTCTCTTCTATCTTTTCTTCGATCATGAGCTTTGCGCATCCTATGATGCCTCCCCATAATGGCAGCAGGCCAAAGGTTAAAAGCCACCAAAATCTGATATTGAAAATCTCGAAAAATTCACGCATGCTTCTTTTCCTCCTAAAAAATAATTATTGTTTTGCCTTTTTTAAATGCTACCCAGACGCTTCTTTTGCTTCCTTCGCTCTTCCAGCTTTCGTCTCCGGTCTTCTCTGCGATGGCTGCGTAGATCTCTTCTTTCTTGGTAACCCTTCCGGGTAGTTCTATAATCTTTCCGAGCTCCCTTATGTTTGCCATGGCTTATTCCTCCCTATGCGAAGTATAGTATTCTTTCCCACTCTTCTGTGTTTGCTTCTGCCTCGGCCTTGAGCTCCTCGGCTGTCTTAGGATCCGCTTTTAGAAGTTCTGCGTAGGTGTCATATCCTGTGGTTTCCTTTGTTACGTCGTTTAGAAAGGTTTTTCTGTTGACTCCTGTTTTGAATTTCATCTCGGTTCCTCCGTTCGTTTTTTCTTAGTTTAAACCATAAATCAACAGAAATCAACAACTTTTTTCATATTTCGTGAATTTTTATTTTGTGGATGTAAAGCATCAATTTTCGCTTGATCACGTACTCCTTCGTTCGTATGCCCTTGGTGTCTTCTACGATGGTTTCTCCGTCCTGGGTGTATACGAAATCGGCCACGTACTCAACCTTGCGTTCTACGACTCTTCCTGGCTTCTTCTTGCCCTTGTTTGGTCCTTGCTTGTATATTTCCTCGCTTTCCTCTCTCTGCTCCGGTATAAGCGTGTATTTGACCTGCCTTTTTAGATCTGTTATCTCTCCTGCCTTCTCCAGAATTTTTAGCTCGGTGTATCTCCTGGCTTCCTTCTTGGAATCAAAAAGGATCCCGTCGACCTCCGTTTTCTTGTTGTTGTATTTGTTGTAATTTGTCCACCTCATCCCTGGTCTCCTATCGTCCTGCTGCCGCTCTCTCCTTCGATGATTATCTCTTTTCCCTTGGCGATTGCGTATCCCATCTCCTGGCTGGCTCCGCAGCTTTCCTTCCAGTTCTCCATAAAGTATACGGCGTCGCTTATGTCGATCTCTGCGAAGCATAGCTTCATGTATTCTTCGTGCTTTAGCTCCGGCAGTTCCTTGTGGACCTTGTATGGGTTGATGACCTGGGCCTTGTATTTTGCCTGCACGAATTGCTCGGTTGCTTCGAATTCGAGCTCTGGGTTCTTCTGTCCTGTTATCTTGCCTGATATGTAAATCCTTTTCATTATGCGTTCTCCTTTATGCCGAGTTCTCTGTTTATCTCATCCCAATCGTATTGACTCTGTTGAAAGTCCTTGAATCCGCTTTTCTTTTTCTCTCCCTGGAATCCGTACCGTCCGTCTTGGATCCTTGCGAAATTGTCGAGGTTTATAATCCAGTCAAAGTCTGCCTTCCATCCTTTGTCGTTCTCTCCGGTAAGCCATGGGCTCTTGTTCGCTATCAAGAAGACGTCTTCTATCTCCTCTGGCTTGAATGCTTCCATGAGTTCGTCTATCAAATCTATCCTGGTTTTTGTTATCGCCTTGCATGGCAGCAGCTTTGTGCAGGTGGTGTTGTAAAGTGAGCGGATCTGTTCGTATTTTTCTGGGTGGGGTTTTTTCTCTTTTATATTTCTCTTTTCATTATCATTTTCATTATCATTATCATTATCATTTACATTAGGGGTTTTTGTTTTATCCCCTATGGGGTTTTTATTAATAACCCCTATGGGGTTTTTTTCTTCTGTTTTGGTTTTTGGTCTGCCTCCGAGCTTGCCGTATTCGGCTCCCTTTTTGCCGTTCTCCTTCCTCCTGTTATTTGCGTCTATCTGAGGCTTCGCCATCGTGTAAATCGATTTTGCTATCGTGCTTAATCCTTCCGGTTCTTCTCCTTCGAATGCGTACATAAAAATCGCATTGTAAATCTCCGCTTGGACTTCTGGCTCCAGCTCTTTCGTTGCTTCGTAAAAGCTTTTATAAAAAACCATTGATTCCATCCGTTTCCTCCAAATAAAAACCGCCCCGGCCAAAGGTCCACCTCCCTCGTCCAGAACGGTTAATCTTTCCCTGTTCGATTTTCGCCCCATTCGATGAGGTGGCATCGAACAAGGATTTTGTGTCTTATCGACTCTCTAATTTTACCATTTTTCGGTCTTAGTTGTCAATCGCATATCTGCGGTATTCTTCTTCCAATCCCGTCCTGAAATCCTGGACCGCAGGGCTCGGTCTCAGCCAGGTTTGCTTCTCCTGCAGCTTCTGCCTGGTTCTTCGCACCGTCTCGAAGGACGGGAGGTCTGCCAGCATAGCTTCTCTGAATGGCTTATCGATTGCTTCCGGGTTCATCCTCTCCACGACCTTGACGTATAGCTTCTTATCGGAGTCCCTGGTCTCCGGGTGGTGCATAAGGATGTATTCTACGTTGTCCTGAACCGTTTTGAATTCCATATTCTCCCTCCTTAGAACGGCATGTCGTCTTTTACGCTGTCCGGTATGTTCATGAAGTCGTCATCGGATCCGCTTGGGTCGGCGT
>Ga0247610_10002589_pt1 | contig 20641 bp, 18 predicted proteins | sample 174DNAGHGhighgp2_FD_193483 | JGI IMG/M metagenome (GOLD analysis project Ga0247610, IMG submission 193483) | Sheep rumen microbial communities from Palmerston North, Manawatu-Wanganui, New Zealand - 1742 DNA GHGhigh gp2 | ecosystem: Host-associated > Mammals > Digestive system > Stomach > Rumen...
TAATAATTTAACACCATTCTTTTCAGCTTCTCTAGCTTCATTTTCATCTAATAAGAATGGACGGATACAAGCATGTGGACATACGAATGCACATTGGTTACATTGAATACATTGCTCAGGATTCCATACAGGAACATCTGTTGCAACACCACGCTTCTCATATGCTGCTGTACCTTGAGGCATATGGCAATCCTTACCAAACTTAGCGAATGCAGATAATGGTAATGAATCACCCTTGATTGAGTTAATAACATCAGCAATCTCACGAACGAATTCAGGACGATTTGTATCAACTGTCTTAACATCATCAGTTAAGTTAGCCCAAGCTGGATCAACAGCTACTTCAACTAATCTAGAACCACCCATATCAATTGCCTTATGGTTTTGATCTACTACATCTTGACCCTTCTTTAAGTAAGTCTTTGTAGCAAATTCCTTCATATGAACCTTAGCCTCTTCATAGTCCATGATTTGTTCATTTAACTTGAAGAATGCAGATTGCATAATTGTATTAACACCTAAACCAGCACGGAAACCACATTCTCTAGCTGCAGCGTTAGCAGCGATGATGTAGAACTTAGCATGCTTTTGTGCTAATAATCTCTTATACTTGTTAGGTAATCTATTAGCAATATGATCCTTATCAACAACAGTATTTAATAAGAATGTACCACCATCACGTAAACCATCAATCATATCGAACTTGTCAAGATATGCATCCAAAGAACAAGATACGAAGTGAGGTTGATTTACTAAATATGTAGAACGGATTGGCTTCTTTGAGAAACGTAAATGTAATCTTGTAGAACCACCAGACTTCTTAGAGTCGTATGCTGCATAAGATTGAGAATAGAAATCAGTATAATCACCAACAATCTTAGCGATATTCTTACAAGCACCTACAGTACCATCTGAACCTAAACCAAAGAATAATAACTCAGTAGTTGAAGGATCAGCTACGTCTACTGGATTACCAAGAGGTAAGTTAGTATATCTAATATCATCATTGATACCAATTGTGAAATGATCCTTAGGAGCTCTCTTCTTTAAGTTTTCAAATACTGCAACGATTTGCTCTGGAGTAGTATCCTTGCTTGATAAACCATATCTACCAGCAACGATAACAGGAGCGTTAGCCTTGCCATAGAATGCAGCTTGTACATCTAATGCTAATGGCTCATATAAAGCACCTGGCTCGATTGTACGGTCTAATACTGCAATCTTCTTAGTTGTTGCAGGTAAAGCCTTAACGAACTTGTCTACAACAAATGGACGATATAAGTGAACCTCTAGAATACCAACCTTTTCACCTTGGCTAGTTAATAAGTCGATAACCTCTTCTGCACATTGACATACAGAACCCATAGCTACGATAACTCTAGTAGCCTTAGGATCACCATAGTATTGGTATGGAGTATACTTTCTACCTGTAGCCTTAGCGATACCCTTCATATACTTCTCAACGATTGGATATACAGTGTCATACTTTTGAGCTTGTAACTCTCTAGTTTGGAAGTATACATCGTCGTTTTGAGCTGTACCACGAGTCTTAGGATGTGCTGGATTTAATGCCTCAGCACGGAATCTTGCTACAGCGTCTCTATCTAATAACTTATCGAATACCTTATAATCAATTGGCTCGATAGTGTTAACTTCGTGTGAAGTTCTGAAACCATCAAAGAAATGTAAGAATGGAATAGAAGCTTCAATTGCAGATAAGTGTGCAACACCTGCTAAATCCATAACTTCTTGTACAGAATTTGAACATAATAATGCGAAACCTGTTTGACGACAAGCCATTACATCTTGATGATCACCAAAGATTGCTAATGATTGTGCAGCTAATGTACGTGCAGAAACATGAATAACACCTGGTAAGCATTGACCAGCAATCTTGTACATGTTAGGAATCTTTAATAATAATCCCTGAGATGCTGTATAAGTTGTAGTTAAAGCACCTGCTTGTAAAGAACCGTGAACTGTACCAGCAGCTCCACCTTCAGATTGCATTTCTACTACCTTTACAGGCATACCGAATAAATTTTTCTTACCCTGAGAAGCCCATTCATCTGTGTACTCAGCCATTGGAGATGACGGAGTAATAGGATAAATACCAGCTACTTCAGTAAAGGCATATGATGAATATGCGGCAGCATAGTTACCATCAATAGCCATTCTCTTAATTTGTTTGCTCATTTTTTCCTCCTGATGAGTTTTTATTTTCCACTCCTTATTATAAGACCATTTCGAAAATTATTCAATACGTCTATAACAAAAAAAGGCCATGTTTTTATACTATAAGTATAAGTAGGCCATTTTTTTACTTAATTTTGGTATCTTTAAACTTTCTTTCTACCAGATTCAATTAATTCTTTTTCTAATAAATCCTTGTGTAAGATTGCAAAGTCTTGATGCTCTTCTTCAGCCATAAAAAATGCTGCATTATCAAGTAATAAGACCTTACATTCTCTTTCACATTCATCAGATAGCTGATATTTATATTCAACTACTCTATTTCTTTCTTCTGTATCAGATGTAAATACAGCTGGAGCATAAGAATTACCTCTGTCAATAAACTGTCCACCATCATCAAAAGGATCAATATTTTCAAAATAGATATCTACTAATCTTGTGTAATCAACTAAGGTAGAATCATATTCAATTAAAATACATTCCTTATGACCGGTATTTTGTGCTTTAACCTCTTTATAGGTAGGATTAATCTCACTACCTCCTGCATAACCACTATATACATGCAATACACCCTCTTGTTCATAAAAAGGTCCTGAAATACACCAAAAACAGCCTCCTGCAAATAAAGCTCTTTTGATTTTCTTTTCCTCTAATACATAAGATGTATTATTCCCATTTTTCATAAGTTCTTTAGCTTGAATTCCATATGCCTTTTCTAAATGCTCAATACTAACTTTTGCAAATTCTTCAGTCATAGAAAGATTAGCTATTTTTAGATTCATTTTCCATAAAGCATCTAATCCTTCTTCTAATACACAAATATCTCCACTAGCATATAAAATTCCTGAATATGGTGATACAAGCTTAATGCTATTTTCACCCTTTCTAAAAACTACTGCATAGGAATCTCTTAGAAAGTCATGAATTAAACCTGCCTCAGAACAAACATCAATAAATTTTGAGCCGTCTTTATATATTTCAATCATATTCATCACCCGAAAAGAAAAGCTGGAACACTCCAGCTTTTGGTAATTATGCCTTAACTACGTTTTTTGCTAACTGGCCTCTATCTCCAGTTTCAACGTCAAAAGTAACCTCTTGTCCTTCCTCTAGTGTCTTGTAGCCATCGCCAACAATTGCACTAAAGTGAACGAAAACATCCTTGCCCTCTTCAGAAAGAATGAATCCATAGCCCTTTTCAGCATTGAACCATTTTACTTTTCCTTTCATTTTAACTCCTTTCAAACCTACAAGGGATTTAACCCCATAGATTTATTATACACCTTTTTTTCATAATAACAACATAATCATTCATCAAAAAATAAAATTAATTGAACTTTTTGCCAAAAATCATTTCATTAATAAAATATTATTCCCAGTTTTCCCAAAATTATGTATAATTATAGGTAAAGATAATGAAAAGAGGTACTCCTATGAGTAAAAAAATATTAACTATACAAGATATTTCCTGTTATGGAAATTGTTCTACTACAGTCGCACTACCAATTCTTGCTAGATATGGTATTGAAACTGCAATATTGCCATCAGCAATATTATCAACACATACTGCAGGATTCAAAGATTTCACATTCCTAGATTTAACTGATGAGATGCCAAAAATCATCGACCATTGGAAAAAAGAAGGAATTGAATTTGATGCAATCTACACAGGATACATCGGAAACCCTAAGCAGTTTGGAATCATTCTAGACGCAAAGGCTAAGCTATTAAAGGAAGGTGGTCTATTTATCGTAGACCCTGCTATGGCTGATCATGGCAAGCTATATCCTGGCTTTGATGAAGAGACAATTATTGGTATGAGAGAATTAGTTTCTGTTGCTGATTACATATTACCAAACATCACTGAGGCATGCTTCTTAACTAGAAATGATTTTGAAGAAATCCAGGATGATAATTATATCAATGGATTACTTGCTGATTTATATCAGCTTGGTGCTAAAAATATCATTTTAACGAGTGTTTCAGATGATGAAGATTCCATTGGTGTTGTTGCTTATGATGGATTAACAAAGACAACAATTATGAAACAAAAGGAAGAAAGAAATTATCATGGTACTGGTGATATCTTCTCCTCCTTAGTAATCGCAAATATCTTAAATGATATGCCAATAAGAGAAAATCTTGATAAGGCTACAGATTTCATTATTGATGCAATTGATATTACATTAGATGATCCATATCATGATTATGCTCCTAAATATGAACAGATTCTAAAAAGAAATATAAAGTAAAAAGAAAAACACTTTAGGCTTTAAAAACCTAAAGTGTTATTTTTTTAATTTGCGTATGCGCTAGAGAATGCAGTAGCAATTAGCTTATAAGCTTCTTCATCAAATACACTATATAAACCAGAGTCAACTAATACAGATGTAAATGTTGCATCATCTGCATGCTGTTGGTAAATAACTGTATAAGAATTAATAGCTTCTTCCCAGTTTTGTAGACCCTTAGCATATACTTCAAGTGCTGCAATTGCTGATGTAGAATAGCTAATATAGTAGCAGTTGTAGTTCAATAAGATACTAATATCAAATCCATTCTTTAATGCGTCAAGGCCAGATGCAGCACAAACATCATTCCACTTATTTGATAACTTATTCTCAGTTAATGTTGTTAAATCAGTTGTATATAAATACTTTTCAACTTCGTTATATAAATAACCAACTAAAATTGAATTACACATATTGTAAATCATGAAATTAGAGTATTGTTCTACTACAGATTTCTTTACTGCACCTTGATTTGCAAAATATGTATAGAATAACATTTCATTACCTTGAGATTGAGTTTCAGCTAAGTCATAAGAACCGAAATCACCCTTAGTACATTTAGCATTATAGTGACCAAACTCATGAATGAATGTGTTGATACCTTGATAATTAGCACCTAAGAACATTAATGGATGACCATTTGCATATGTACCTACATAACCAGTAACATTTTTATTCTCAGTGTTTCCACTGTAGAAATAATCACCATCAACGAAGTATTGCTTGAAGTTCTTTTCATAATCTCCACCAATTTGTTTAGCATAGCTTTCTAATTGATCGAAATATCCACCAAAGAATGCATAATATAGATTTACAAATATATTCCAATCTTTATTAGTTGAAGAAGAAGCTTGGAACGTATTAAACTTGTTTTGTGTATATTCATATACTGGAACGATATATTCTGCAATATTTTCAACTAATGAATTAGTTTCTGATGGAGTATATTCTCTACCATAAACATTTTCATAAGCATAATCAATATAGCTTGTATATCCTTGTAATTTAGCATATTCTGTAGCGTTTTGTACATAAGTAGTTAATGCTTGGAATGCAGGAGTTGTACCAGACTTGTATTCAGCAAGTGCATTATCCATAGCCTCTTGATACTTATTACCTTCAGCTGTAGTTTCAGGATCTAATCCTGCAATGTAATCATTAATTTCATCTTCAGACATACCTTCGAAGAAATCATTTCTATAAATTGACTTTGCCATAGCAAGATCAATCTCTTGATCCCAAACCTCAAAGTTTTGAGCAAATGCTAAAATAGCAGATTCTCTAGTATAGTTTTCTTCTTCTGCAGTTGAATCTGCAATAATTGAAGCATATCTATACTGATCGATACAATAATGATATCCATCAATGAATTTTTGATATAATGCATCTACATCATCATAAGGCAATGCCTCAGATGTATCAGGATGCTCCTCAGTAACTGTTGCCTTAGCAATTTCAGCCTTAATTTGTTCTTTTAAAGCTTCAAATTCAGCCTTCTTCTCATCATTAAATGTAATTTCGATATCCTTACCATAGCAATCAACATATTGACGACCAGTAATGTTGAAGAAGCGGATTTCTGAAGTATATCCCTTCTTAGTAAATACAAATGATACCTTATCGCCTACAGAAGCAGATGTTGCCTCACTTAAGCTCTTGTTTCTTAAACCAACTGTTACATCATCTTCACAAACGATATAAGCAGCATCCTCTTGAACCTCTTCAGCCCACTTAACTGTTGGAGCGTCATAAGTCTTATTACCAACTGTTACTTGTAAAGTGAATTTGCCTTCATAAACATCCTGGAATGCTTCTGGAGTTACAGATAAATGTAATACACCATCTGCATCAATACTTGCAACTTCAGTCTCAAATGCAAGTGCTGGTCTTTTAACTTCATCTAAGCTTGCAATCTCTTTTTTATTCTCATCGAATAATTTAGAGCATCCGATGCAGCTATAGTATGCATATTGACCATTTCTTGTGTAAGTTGGCGCAATTGCCTTGTGTAGTAAGTATTCATGCTCATGAACCTCTTCTCCACCTTGGTTGTTCTCGCCTTGATTATTTTCACCTTGATTATTTTCACCTTGGTTATTTTCACCTTGATTATTTTCGCCATTATCTACTACATCAGTTTTATCATTGCCTGATTGTGTTTCATCACCACAAGAAGCTAAAGCAAATGTAGAAGCTAGGGCTAAACCTAAAATGAATAGCTTTTTCTTCATAATATTTGTCTCCTTTTTCAATTTCTTAAATATTATATTACAAAAACGTATTTTTTCAATATAAAATTAAAAAGAATGTATAAATACATTCCTTATTCTACAATATTCTCTAACAAAAGTAATGTAACCTCACCACTTCTATTAGCCATTTCTTTTTCAAAAGTAGTATAGTCTTCCTCTTGATTTTCTTCTCCTACGATATCTGAGATATATCTTAAAACAATGAAATCAACTCCAGCTTTTACACAAACCTGAGCAATGGCGGCTCCTTCCATCTCTGTAGCATAACCACCCTCATAATCAATTTCCTTTAAGATATCTAGGTTATTCACAAATCTATCCCCAGATACAATAGGTAAGCATTTTAATTCTAAATTTAGCTTTTGGAAAATCTTTTTAACTAACATTACTAAGGTTGGATTTACCAAGAATTCCTTAGGAAAACCAGGTACCTGACCAAATGGATAGCCAAAAATACTAACATCAAAATCATGATACATTAGCTTGGTAGCTAAAACAGAATCTCTTTTCTTAAGTGGACTTACTCCACCAGCAATACCTGAATTAATGATTAAATTACATTCAAAATGATCAATTAAAATCGTTGCAGCCATTGCTGCATTTACTTTACCAACACCACATAAGGATACTACTACATCCTTATCCTTAACCTTACCTAAATAGAATCTGATTCCTAAAATCTTGACATCCTCAACTAAAGTCATTCCATCAAGTAAGTTATCAAGTTCAGGTTCCATTGCTGCTATAATTCCAACCTTAATCATTTTTAATCTCCTTTATAACTAAATCAATATTTTCAATAACATTTCTTGGTAATACACATTCCGGATTCATTCTTTTAGTTGCAAATTCCGCTGCCCTGCCCAAAATATAGCATGCAAGATTTGCTATAGTTAAAATATCTAAATCTAGATATGCTAATAAACCAGCTAATATACCAGATAGCATATCTCCAGAACCACCCTTAGCTAATGCAGTATTACCAAATGAAGAAATATGTATATTTATACCATTTGTAATAATACTTGATGAGCTTTTTAAAATCAAGCAAATACCATACTCTTTAGCAAAGCTCTTTGCTACTTCTATTGGATTTGCAATAATCTTTTCTAAAGGTATACCTGATAATCTTTCCATTTCCTTTAGATGTGGGGTTAAAATAACCTCACATTTTTTATTCTTTAAAATATCTATTCCATACTTAGCTAATGTATTTAACCCATCAGCATCAATAACTAATTTACCTTCATAATTATTTAACAAATATTCTAAGGTTAAATATAAATCCTTTGATACATCCATACCCATACCAATAGAAATACTATCTAACTTTAATAAGGCTTTTAATTCATCCTCATTATACTTTATATGTCCATCTAAATGGGACAATCCATTTAATAGAATTTCTGGTTCTTTTAACAAATAAGCATCATAAATACACTTAGGTACATATAAATAGGAATAGCCTATTCCCATCATTAAGCTTAATAGGGCCATATAAGAAATATAGGAGGCTCCTGCATATTTATAAGATCCTGCCACTAAACCTGCCTTATGGAAACTTCCCTTATTCGTATTTCTCATTCTTTCTTTAAATAAGCCCTTAAAATCACTTATCTCATTTAAATGAATAATATCATTTGTCTTTTCTATGCCTACAGGCACTACCTCTAAATATTTATAGGAATTTAAGCCATCATTTAGATAAAGCCCAGTTTTTGCATATTCTACTGTATAGCATTTATCTGCCTTAATATAGGCATTATAAGATATACCAGATGTAGCATCAATACCAGATGGAATATCAATAGATACTACCTTTATATTTGATTCATTTGCTTTATTGATTAATTCCTTGTAATTATCGTTTAAAGGTCTACTAAGACCAATACCAATCAAGCCATCAACAATTAAATCATAATCAAAATGAATCTCATCTATGATATTCCCATCATATAAATTATGATAGTATTTACAATCAGAGGAATAATTATTAGATACTGCATATAAATCCACTTTATATCCATTATCTAATAAGGTTTTAGCCACAACAAAAGCATCGGCTCCATTTCCACTAGAACCAGCTAAAACCAATACCTTGTTGAAGGTATAATCTTTCATAATTCTTTTAGCAATATTACTACCTGCAATAAAGATTAAATCTTTAGAATTTATCTTATTTAGGCAGGTATAATTATCAATTCTTTTCATTTCCTCTTTTGTAACTAAATCCATAGCCTACACCCTTTTTGATAATTCTACACAAATACGACCACTTCTTGAATTACCTAAGATAGATGTAATCTTCATCTTTCCATAATGTCTAACACTAATAACATCACTAACCTTACAAATATAGGAAGGATTTTGATTTAACATAGCATTTACAAATACTTGCTTTCCATCTAATATTTCTAATACATTACTTCTAGATAAATTAAACATAGAAGCAACAATAACATCTAATCTTAAGCTAGATAGAAAATACTTTTTTGTTTCATAATGAATAATATTTTCTAATCTTTTATTTGTTTCTTTAAGCTCTATTGGAGCTTTTCCTACATTTTTAAACTCTGTTAATATGAAATCCTTAATTTCATCAGATACATAAAAATAAGCATCCTTATTATCATCTATAATAATATCTCCAATGCATTCTCTTTTAATACCTAAAGACATTAAAGAACCTAATATAGACCTGTGATAAATTTCATAATATTTCTTATTATATATAATTTGATAACAAGAGATTTTAAAATCCTCTTGTTTAATATCTAAATTTGTTAAAATAGCTCTTTTTCTATCTGCGTTATCCAAACCACCATCTAAATACACCTCTATTGGCATATATTTTGCATCCTCAAGTAAAACAGATATCTCTGCCTCATCTAAAAATGGTAACAACACTAAATGCCCATCAAGTGCTCTTTCAATAGATGAATGGATTCTTTTTTTAAATCCTTCTAATTCGTCCATAATATTCTACCTAAACGAATATGGCTAGCTCCTGCAGATATAGCAATTTGATAATCATCACTCATACCCATAGATAGGTAAGGTAGTTTAATATTAAATTTATTTTCTACCTTATCTTTTAATTCCTTTAGAGCATGGAATTGATTATAGATATCTTCATCAGTATCTCCTTTAATGGCCATCATCATAAAGCCAACTATATGGATATTTTTATAAGCTAAAACACCCTCCATAAAGGAATCAATATCCATAAAAGGAACACCATTTTTATTTTCCTCTAAATTAATGGATACCTCAATAAAGCAATCAAGTGGCTTTTCTCTTTGTTCATCAATCATTTTAGCAAGCTTTAATGAATCAAGGGAATGTAATACATCAATCTTATTGATTACTAATTTGCATTTATTTCTTTGTAAATGACCAATAAAATGCCACTTAATATCTAAATCCTTTAATGCTTCATATTTCTCTAAAAAAGGCTCTACACGATTCTCTCCAAAATCATGAATACCACTTTTGTATAAGTCTTTCATTAAATCTGGGCCAACATATTTAGTAGCCGCTACAATTTTTACATTTTCAGGAATAGAATTTTTAAATTCTATAATATCTTCTCTTAATTGCATCTTAACACCACCAACAATGTCATTATACAATTTTTTTAAACAAAAAGAAATAAGGAATAGATTGCTCTATTCCTTATTCCTTAAATTGGGAGAGTTATAGTTTGCTTATGAAATGATATCTATATTATAGGGAGTTTATATAGACATCGTCTTTCTTAAGACAGACATATTATAACACAAACAATAACAAATATGTAGTTTTTTTTATTATTTTTTTTAAAAAGTGAACATTTCGAACAATTTTTGTCTATCTTTATTAAAACGTTTACGTGCTAATGGCAAATAATTGAAAAAAGGAGCATTAATTTAAATGCTCCAATAAATAACTTATTTGAAATCATATCGCATGGCTTCTTCACTTTCTATAATAGTTAAGCCATCAATTTCAATTGGTAAAAGTGATTTAAAGAAAGAGTCAAATTTGTCATCCTCTATCCAAGAAAAGAATTCATCTGAATCCTCTTCATCATAATCATCATCTTCATCAAAATCACTAAATACAATGTCCATAGTATTATATACAGCAATGCAAGGAATAATACGTATAGTTGCTTCTGTAGTTTTTGACTTAGTCTTCTTATCAACAAATTTTTCAACCTTGTCCTCTAACTCTTCAACATTAATATTTTTTAAATAAATAACATCTTCTTGTTTAACATAAACATTTATTCTTATAAAATAATGCATTTTTATAATCCTCCTTGTTTGTATTATATAATTTTGAACTTAGAATGAAAAGAGGATTTATTTTATTGTTTTATCCATTTTTATTAAAACGTTTATGTGCTAATGGCAAATAATTGAAAAAAGGAGCTTTCGCTCCTTATTTTCGAATATTTATTATTTAATTAATCTTTTGCAGCTAATTCTTTTAAATCTGCATAAGTCTTGTTAGCATCTGGAGTCTTTTCAAACTTAACATCGCCATCAACATATGCATTAATTTCTAACTTAATGCTACCAGTAGTACCCTTTGCCAAAGCTTGGTTAGATAAATTAGCGATAGCACCTAAATCAGATAAATCTAACTTAGCATTAGATACAAATCCTCTTGCAATATCTAATGTAAATGATAATGTGAAATATTTCTTATCCTTCTCATATGCGCTATTAGCCTCAGCAATCTTAGCTGCTGCCTTAGTTGGATCTGTTTCCTTGCTAGCTGCATATACTGCTACTGCAGTTAATGCCTCACCAGTACCATTAACTTCAAATGTTACTGAACCACCCTTAGCTTCAGTAATCTTTACGCCAAGCTTATCGATATATTCCTTGAATAACTTATATTCAGCAGAATCAAAGAAATCCTTATCGAATAATTCCTTAGTTTCACCAGTTAAAGATGTTCTAGTAAATGTTTGAATTAATTCCTTAATTGTATGATTTTGATAATAAGATAATACAGTAGTGCCTTCTGCTGCATTATAGATAGTAGGCATTTCATACTTATAAGCTGCAGATAAGTTAACTTCCTTCTTATCATCAGTTTCAGTTGCTTCAACATAGTCTGCTGCAAACATAGATGCTAGATTCCAAATTGATGTTGAAGCCTTTCCAGAACCTTCAATATAAAGAGTAAATGGTTTTTCATCAGTAGCTACTGCACTGTATGCTGCTAAATTGATATTGGCAGCTGTACCATTTAAAGACTCAGCCATAGACTTTACTGAATCTTCTTCACTTTCAGTAGTTGCTTTAATTGTTGCATCTAAGTTAGCTGTTGCTTCAAATCTTAAATTAGCAGCTAATTCCTTGCTAGCTTTTGCATTTTGCTCATCTGTAGCCTTAGCCATTTTACCATTTGTAATTTCTAATGCTTGAGTGTAAGCAGCTGTACCAATAGTTCCCTTAACACTTACACTAGTCTTTGCGTTAACATCAACATCAACGCCTTGGAATGGAACTTTAGCATTAGCCTCTAACTTTGCATCAAAACCAGCAGCATAGTGCTTAGTTTCACTTTCAGAAACAGCCTTTGCAGCTAATACCATTGACTTAGCAACTTTTTCACTATCGTCTGTAGCTTCTACTGTATAATCATTACCCTCTAAATCCTTAACAGTAGTAGGACCAGAACATGAAGCAAGTGTGAATACAGAAATAGCTGCACCACATAATAATCCTAAACTTAAAATAGATTTTTTCATTTTTCTTTTCTCCTTTTTCACCTTTCAGGGTACATCCCCTTATCTAATATTATACTCTATAAAACTTACATTAGAAAAGTTTTTTCGATAAAAAACTACTTTTTTTAAAAAATGAATGATTTTTCCAAACACTACTACACTATGTTGTTTGATTTATTTTTGTAATACTTTACAATTATAGCCATCTAGATATCCATCAAATGGCTTATTGGTGATTAAATCATATAGTCCTTTATACTCTAAAAGGGGTTGTTTATCATTTTTTGTATTAAATATAAGGATATATTCTTCCTTCTCAAGAATTAAAAGACCTAAATCATCTAAAGCCTTATAACTGATATTATCATCCAAGATATTAGGATGATTTTTTCTAATAGAAATTAGCGCCTTATACCAATTATAAAAATCCTTATCCTGATATTCTTCATGCCAATACATTCCTCTTCTATTATCAGGGTCCTGTCCACCCTTCATACCAAATTCATCACCATAATATACAAGTGGCATACCTGGTAATAATAATTGCAAGGATATCGCTAGCATTTCTTTTTTCTTATCATATCCACAAGCATGATAGAATCTTTCCGTATCATGGCTATCAAGTAAATTCCAAAGATATGGGAAAACAGCTTTATGGCATCTACCCTTAATGGTTTCTAGTTCTGCATAAAAATCAGATACGGTTAGTGTTTCATTTGCAATTAGCTCACGGCATGAAAAATAGAAATCATAATTCATAACAGTATCCCATTCATCACCATCTAAGAAATCCTCAGCATAGTGCCATACCTCACCAATGATTAAAGCATCCTTTTTAACATCCTTTACAGCACGCCTAAATTCCTTCCAGAAAATATGAGATACCTCATCAGCTACATCAAGACGCCATCCATCAATATCTGCCTCTTTTATCCAGTAGGTTGCAACATCAATAAAGTATTTCCTTGTAATTGGGTTATTCTCATTAATCTTTGGCATTCCAAAGAAATAGGCAAATGTCTTATAATTACAATTTCTACCCCATTCCATTTTTACTGGGCTTCCATCAATATAATACCAATCCCAATATTTTGATTTTTCTTTATTTTTTATACAATCCTGGAATGCGAAGAAATCTGTTCCTGTATGATTAAATACACCATCTAATATAACCTTCATTCCTAATTCATGTGCCTTTTTAACAAGCTCAATTAAATCCTCCTTTGTACCAAAGGTTGGATCAATTAAATAATAATCTGAAATATTGTATTTATGCATAGATGTTGATTTAAAGATGGGTGTCATATATATTAAGTCAGCCCCTAATGACTTAATATGATCTAAATGGTTGATAATTCCCCTTAAATTACCACCCAAGTTATCCATATGTGACATTGGCTCTTTATACCAAATCTCTTTAGATACATCAATTGATGAGGAAAACCTTGCAGGAAATATTTGATAAATCACTTTATTTTCTGCCCATTTTGGTAAAACATACATTTCCTCTTCTCTAACATTTTGAGGTAAGTCAAACATAAAATCGATATTTGTAATTAATTCTTTATAAAAACGATTATTACCAAAGTATCTGTGATTACCCTCACTATCTATCAATTCAAAAAAATATCTAAGGCAAATACAATCAATTGAAAGAACAATCTCATAATAATCAAATACATGGTCACTAGCATATATTTTCATATCTTTAATTTGTCTTGTGTCAAAAAATTGTAAAGGTATATATTTATACCTATAATGTAATTTCACGCAAGCTAAATCTCCCTTTTTTGTCCTAATACGAATACAAAATTTATTCTTATCTAGGGCATAGGCAAATCTTTTATCTGCCACATGCAAAACTGATGATAATTCCATAATGTATCGCCTCCTTATCTAAAGTATAACAAGAAATATTTTGACTTTCAAAACAAAACCAATGCTTTTCTTAATATAGAAAAAATAAGGAGATATCTCACTCCTTATTTTCGATAATTTTCTCTAATATTTTTTTAAGAAGAATTGCCTCTTCTATAGTTAAATCAATACATCTATTCTTAGCCATATTTTCTGGGACAGATAATGCCTTTTCTCTTAATTCCATACCTAAATCTGTAACCGTAATGATTTGAACTCTTTCATCATCCTTATCCCTAGATAATGTAATATAACCCTTTTCTTTAAGCTTACGGATGAGTGGAGAGATTGTACCTGTATCTAAATATAGCTTTTTACCAAGCTCAGTAACATGGCACTTCTTTTCCTGCCATATTACCATCATCGCTATATATTGTGTATAGGTTAAATCTAGAGTATCTAATAATGGCTTATATCTTCTAATAACCTCTTTGGATGCTACATAAAGTGGAAAGCATAATTGATTTTCTAACAATAAGCAATCATATTTATCCATATTATAATTCAGCCTGTAACTTAGCCTTTGGAGTTAAGCCAATAAACTTCTTTACAATCTTAGCATCCTTGAATATTAATAGCATTGGAATAGATTGTACGCCAAATGCATCTGCCAAATCTGGATTATCATCTACATTAACCTTTAATACAGATAAATTAGCATTCTCTTTTTCTAATTCCTCAAGTGTAGGTCCTTGCATACGGCATGGTCCACACCAATCAGCATAAAAATCTACAATAACTGTACCCTTGCTAACTAATTTTTCAAATTCTTCTTTACCATTAATAATCTTGCTCATTTTAATTACCTCTTTTCATTAATATATTTTACTGCAGAAAGCCCTGCAACGGCACCCTCATATACTGCTTTATTTACTTGTAAAAGCCCACCTGCTAGGTTTCCACAAACATAAATGCCAGGAACGTTTGTTGCCATACCATCATCAGCCACTATTTTGTCACCTTCCATGTAAATACCTAGCTTCTTAGCAAAATTAGCACCACCAGCAATTCCTTCTGCTACAAATAGACCATCTAAAGAAAAACTAGTACCATCTGTAAATAAAACTGCCCTCACTCTATCCTCTCCTGTAATTGCTTGAATTTCCTTATCAATTACAGTAAAGCTAGATTCACCCTCTAATTCCTTACCATCAGTTAGAATATATACATCACTTGTAACATTAGAAAGCTCAGCTGCCTCTTCAAGGGCATAACGACTATTTCCTAATACCGCAACCTTCTTTTTTCTATAAAAGAAACCATCACATATTGCACAATATGAAATTCCTTTACCATCATATTCCTTAATCCCTGGAATATTTGGCTTTAATCTTTTATTACCTGTTGCTAAAATGATGGTTTTAGCCTCATAGGTTTCATTTTCGGTTACGACATTATAATAGAAATTTTCATTCATTACAATGTTTAAAACCTCTTCATTCTTTACAGGGATTTCTAAATTCTTAGCCTGATTAATACCAGCTAAATATAAATCCTTACCTGTAATACCCTTTTCAAAGCCATAATAATTATCGATTTGATGAGCTTTTTCAAGCTCAGATAATCCATAATATAAAACCAATACATTCTTATTAGCTCTTTTTAGATAAAGGCTTGCTGATATACCTGCAGGTCCAGCGCCAATAATGATTGAATCAAACATATTATTCACCTAATAATTCTTTAATCTTATCTTCCATTACCATAGGATCTTCAATAGGAGACACCCTCATTATAACCTCTCCATTTTGATTTAACAAGAACTTAGTAAAGTTCCATTTGATATCATTTTTATTCTTGCATGTTTTAGATAATAATTTAACGGATTTCATAGCCATCTTATGACCAGCCCCCTTAATATACTCTAAAACATCATTATCCTTTAAGAAGGTAAATAACTTATCTTCATTTTCTCCATTAACATCAATCTTTTTAAATTGATCAAAGCTTGTTTGATATTTAGCTTGACAGAATTCATAAATCTCATCATCTGACCCAGGAGCCTGATGACCGAATTGATTACATGGGAAATCTAGTACTTCTAATCCCTTCTCATGATATTTTCTATATAAATTCTCTAATGCCTCATATTGAGGTGTAAAACCACATCCTGTTGCGGTATTTACAATTAATAATACCTTTCCCTTATACTCATTTAAGCTAACTAAACTCTCATCTCTTCTTTTTACTTCATAATTTGTATCATATAAAGATTTCATACAATACTCCTCCTTATTTGTTGTTTGCAATTATATTGTACACAACATAATTTTATTTGTCAATAGAGAAAGTAAAAAAATATAAGGCAGGAAAAAATCCTGCCTTATATTTTTATTCTTCTGTTTTAATTTCTAATAATTCATTACAAAGGTCAATTCTAGATTTAATTTTTTCTAGATCAGCTTTTTCTTCTAAAGAAAGATCTTCTTGAAAGCTCTTAGCCTCTAACATAGATAAGCCTTTTTCAAGCTTACCCTTAACGAATGAAATCTCTTCTTTATAAGAACCTAGATTCTTATTATATTCTGCTTTAGTAATCTTATTGTTTTCTAATTGGAACTTTAAATCTTCTAATGTAGCCTTATACCAATCTAAAGACTTAATTGTTTGATCTTTTGTATCTGGATAAAGCTTTGCATCATCAATGATGATTCCATTAACAATTTCAAGAGGTTGCAAACCAATGATTCCTAGAATGATGTGTAGCTTTACAGCTTTTGATTTTTGCTTATTTTGTAATAAGACATATCTAAGAACTAAGCAAACAGTTGTAGATAAAACCATTAAGATTGCAGTTACATAGAAAAATACCATGAAGAAATTAACTACGTTTTCTCCATTTTTACCCCATTTATCATATGGATCTTTACATATTGCAGCATATACATAAGGTGCACAAACCCAATATATTGCAGCATAGATATAAGATACAAAATCTAACATGTACATAATCTTTAAATTGCCGTGTCTTGAATCAAATTTATTGTTTAGGTTTTCTTCCATAATCTTTCCCCCTTTAAAAACGGTATTATTATATTTTATATAGGACAACAAGTCAACAGAAAAAAAGAATAGCAATTTACTATTCTTAAAAAAGTGGAGCAAATAAATTTGCCAAGGTTAATAATAAACCAAATCTTTTTTTAGGATTAATAACTAATTCACATTCATTAAATGTTTGAATAAAATCTTCTTCTATATCCTTTATACAAGGAGTATTTACCATTAATACACCACATTCAAAATGATGAACTAGACTTCTATAATCAAAATTAATCGTCCCATTGAATGCTATCTTGGAATCTACTAATACGCATTTATTATGATTAAATCCTTTTTTATATAAATAAATCTTAACCCCCGCATCAGTTAAATATTTAAAATAATTCTTAGCCATACTATAGGGTAATTTCTTATCAGGGATACCTGGTAACATAATCTTAATATCTACGCCCCTTAATGCTGCATTTCTAATAGCGTTAATTAAAGAATAGGTAGGGATTAAATAAGGCGTTGATATATAGACACTCTTTTTCGCATTATTAATTAAATTTAGATAATTACCCTCACCAATTAATTCATTATAAAATGGTTTAGGTCCATCTCCAAATGGATAAATATATCCACCTTCATTATAAGTTTCATATTGATAATCAAATATCTTCTTATAATCAGGTACATCCTTTACCTCTATTTGATATAAGGATAAGAATAGAGCAATTAAATTATTCATTGCAGGACCTTGTATTTTACAACCAGTATCTTTCCAATAGCCAAATCTTGTAATCATATTAGCATATTCATCTGCCATATTACAACCTCCTGTATAGGCTGCAATATGGTCAATGATAACTATCTTTCTATGATCTCTATTATTATAAATACCAGACATAATAGGAATAACCTTGTTAAACGCATGTACTTTAATTCCTTCATGTCTTAGTTTTTGCATATAGAAATGATTCATATAACCAGAAGAGCCAATATCATCTAATAATATTCTTACATCGACTCCCTCTTTTACCTTTTCCTTTAATATTTCATGAACTCTATCAAATAGTTTTCCTCTATGAATAATAAAGAATTCTATATATATGAATTCCTTAGCCTTTTTCATTTCATTTATCATATCTAAAAAATATGATTCACCTGATTTAAAGTATTCAATATGAGAATCATTATAAGATTTAAAATGAGTAAGATTTTCTAAATAATTAAAATGAGTAACATATTCAGGAATATCTACATTCATTTGATTTCTTTCTTTATCATTAGTTTTAAAATATGGATATAACATTAAATCCATTTCAGTAAGCTTTCTTAAATGGCTCCTTTTTAACCTGTGATTTCTAAAGAATAACCAAATAACTAAACCAATTACAGGGAAGATAAAAAATATAATTATCCAAGGAATTTTAAAATCAGGAGCTTCCTTTTTATTCATAATATGGAAAAAGATAATAATCTCAATTAAGTAAAATGCTAATCTTACCCACCAATAATACTGTTGGAGTAAAGAAACAACTAACCAGATAAAGGCTATTTGCAAAATAAATAGAATTAAAATGATTAGATATCTTGAAAATAGCATCTTCAAGAATTTTAATAGAAATCTTCCAAGCCTTCTCATTTTATCACCTATTTCCATTATAGCAAAAAAATCCTAATTTGCTTAGGATTCTTTTACTTCATTATTATCTTTTTCCTCATGTGAAAACTTCTTATCTAAAAAGCCATAGAAATAATAGAATAATACATTTGTATATAATTCAACACCTAATAAAAATACATGAGTATGAGCGTGATGCTCTGTTGGATTTAAAATCATAGTTACTGAAAAATAAGTAATGATTAAGGATTCAGCTAAATTTAAGAAAGCAAATTTCTTCTCTTTAAAACGTAATACACATTCTGTAATTTCTTTACTCTCACGAGTAATAGACCAAACAGCCCACATAATAAGTTTAGATGTAAATGCATCCTTTGGTAATACTGCCATAACTATGGCTAATACAATCTCAATCAATGCACTAAATACCTTAGTCTCTTCTTTCAAAATGCCATCAATAATTGAAAGTACAATATCTTCAGTCGCATAAAGTATCATCAAAGTGGCAACAACATACCCAACATTTTCTAAACAAAATTCATTAAATATGAATACTAATGTACCTAATGTAATATAAAGTATTAATTTGATTAAATGCCAAATTTTCATAAACTCTCCTTTAAAATATTAATCTTAATTGTCATATCAGATAATGGATAGCATTTACAAGAATGCACATAACCAAAGGAAATGTCAGCCTTTCTTCTAAAATCTGAAACCTTAGGTACGAAGTAATCCCCAGATATTACTTTTATTCTGCAAGCACCACATTCCCCACTTCTACAGCAGGTTCTAATCATAATCCCATTTCTTTCTAAGGATTCTGCTAGGCTATCCTTACTTTTTGCAGTAATTAGAGTCTTTTCAATTCCCCTAATTACTGTAATTTTATATTCATCTAAAACATCTATAGGATAATCTTTGTCCTCTTTAATATTCTTTGGTCCACCAAAGACTTCCATACGGATTCTTCTTTGTTTAACATTTAATGCCTTTAATTCATTTGTAATAAATTCATACATTAAAAGTGGTCCACAAACAAAATAAGATGTTAATTCATTTTGAGGATCTTGTTTATAAGAATATTTCTTTATTAAATCTCTTGTAATAAAGCCCTTCTCAAATCCAGTTTCAATAACTGCATCCCTACCTGATAAAACATTAATTATTTTAACACGATTTGTCTTATTTGTAATCTCTTTAAATTCTTTTTCTAAGATGATATCTTCATTTGATACTGAACCATATAAAATCGTTAAATCAATATCTAAATTACCATACATAACCTCTAAAGCCATGGAATAAAATGGTGTAATACCAGACCCACCGGCAATAGCTAATACATTTTTTGCATCTCTTAATTCTTCATAATAAAAATGTCCATGTGGCATAGAAACAGTTAATTTATCATTAACCTTTAAATTATTATATAAATAATTAGATTCATAAGAACCATTCTTATTTTGTCTAATGGTTACCTCAAAATAAGGATTTTCTAAATGTGCCTCTTTTGGTGCAGATGATATAGAATATGGTCTTTGTGTTTTAATACCATCTGCATCAAAATAGATGCACACATAATTTCCAGCCTGGAAATATGGTAAAAAACCATTTAGAGGCTCAAATCTAAATTTCTTTGCAGTAATAGATA
>Ga0247610_10002591_pt1 | contig 20623 bp, 19 predicted proteins | sample 174DNAGHGhighgp2_FD_193483 | JGI IMG/M metagenome (GOLD analysis project Ga0247610, IMG submission 193483) | Sheep rumen microbial communities from Palmerston North, Manawatu-Wanganui, New Zealand - 1742 DNA GHGhigh gp2 | ecosystem: Host-associated > Mammals > Digestive system > Stomach > Rumen...
CTGCAGATTCAGATTACGTTCCGACATTACCAAACTGATGATGCATGAAGATACGGAAGACTTTGTTTATGCCATCAACAGCCTGGAGTTTGGTTTTGTAAGGAATGTCAAGACCATTTTAACAGACGATGAGACAAAAAATAATTCAGCCCTTCTTGCCAAGCGTCTTGACACCTTGCTGAATTTTGACGGCAGTAAACGTACACAGATGATGTTCTATGTACTGTGGATACTGCTTCACGACCTATCGAACCATAAGATATTCTCCAACCAAAAAGAGGTTTTCAATCAGGTAAAGAAGATTGTAGCCATGTTTGCTAATAGTAGTGACGTGGAACCCTTCAAGGAGGCGGTGAAAACTTTTCGTAGCGAATATAAGAGCCAAGAAAGTGACGTGGAGTTTCAACTTGACGAGGTGGCCGATGTGCTTGAATACCGTGATGACGAGACTAAACAAGAGGTAGAGATGGTCGTTGACCTGATGGCGAATGCCCAGCGTCGTTTCAATGTTCAGCACGTTCAAGGTGAGTTGCCCCTTCAGAAGCATCAGATTGGAGTGAAGTTACACCGTAGCGGAATAACGCCCCGTTATGTGGAGAGCATACTGAAGAGCCGTTGGTTCTATTATTTCTGCTCAAGCAGCAAGACATCAACGCCAATTCGTCGTTCGCTGGTACATGAGTTTGACATCCCCTTTGCGAATATGTCAGTGCAGACCCAACTTTCAAAGATATTGACCTATACAGAGATAGCTACGGGTTTGGAGCGTGACTATTTCGAGCGCATACTCGATCTTACCGTATATGAGCAAGTGTTTCTGGAGCAGTTCAGAGAGAATCATGTCAACGTACTCTGCATAGTCGAGCAACTGCCCGACTTGTCAGAAGAGCACGACGAAAACAAGCGTAAACTAATTATGAAGGAAGAGTTCAACAAGCAGAGCCGTCCAGATACTGAGATGGCCTTGATGCTGCTACGCTCAATAGATTTGGCAATTGTCCGGAAGATTGAGGAATTTTACAGCGTATGAGACGAATCACAAACATCCATATCGATAACTACCGAGCCTATATTGAACCGAAGGACATCAAGTTGCCTGAAGGAGAGAATTTGTTGATCTACGGTGAGAATGGTAGTGGAAAATCGTCGCTCTATAAGGCACTGCGTCACTTCCTGGCCAGCAGTGTTAATAGTGCTCTCGTCTTCGAGGTGAACCACTTCTCTGGGAGAGCAGACGGTTGCATTGCTGTTACCTATACCGATGTAGATGCAGCAGGAGTATTGATTCCAGATTCAGAACAGACCTATACCATTAGTACCGATGCTGCACGTACGGACAACGGACAGAACTTTATCAAGACCAGTCACAGAGCCAGTGGCTTTCTGGACTATACACAGTTGTTGAAAGTGTATCTGAACAATGGCAGCAGGCCCAATTTGTTCAAACTTGTAATAGACTTGCTTGGCAACTATGTGCCTACGCCGTTTTTCAACAAGCCCCTGCGGGAGGTTATCAGTAGCATCAACAGCAATCTGACTACCTCCTATCATCGGACTGACCATAAGTTTCAAACAGGGCTTGCCGATTATAATCGGTTGGCGACATTGTTTCCTCAGATAATAACCCAGTTGAACAGCGTGCTCACCCCGATGATGACCCACCACTTTCAGAATATGGGATTGAAGATAAGCCTTGTGGGTGCTCAAACAAAACTTGACGACCCCTACAGGATATGCGATATGAGCGTTGACGGCGAAGTATATGTGGATGTGAAACATCATGGTGCAACTTTGCCAAATTATAACGACCGTCTGAATGAGGCCCGCCTCTCAGCCATTGCCGCCTGTCTTTATCTGTCGTCTCTGAAACTGATTGCAAACACCCACGATACGCGCATTCTGTTTTTAGACGATGTGTTCATCGGTCTTGACTTAGGCAACCGCCTGCCCGTGCTGGACATCATCAAAGACGAGTATGGCGAGTACCAACGGATAGTGACTACGTATGACAAGAGCTGGTTTGCACAGGCTAAGGAAGCCCTGTCTTTAGTCGGAGGATGGAAGTTCTACGAGATGTATGAAGGCGAAGTTTCTGATGGAGCCGGTAATCATTATGTAAAACCTATCGTGGTAGAGACAGACTCGCTGTTTGGTCGTGCTTGCAGTTACCTTAACAATATTGAACATCCCGATTATCCGGCAGCAGCAAACTATCTTCGGAAAGCCTTTGAAGAACTGCTTCAGATAGGATTTTATGACAAGGCAATCCGCAATGAGAACTTTGAGATTATAGCTGCACATAGCCTGACCAGCTTGGTTAAAGGCTGTCGTGAGTTTGTTGCACAAATGCCCGACTACGTTATGTCACCTGCCCAGGTCAGTCAGGCATTAGCGACTCTCGACGGCTTGCTGCATCCCTTGTTGCATCCGCTGTCTCACTACGTGCCAGATGTACCCACTTATAAGGCAGAACTGAAAATGGCTGTGAAGGTTTATGAGATATTGAAATCAGAATTTCTGAGTGCCGACTATGACAGTCATTGCAAGGTTGTTCTGGAGAAAAACGAAAAAATTGAATTTGTGGTAAAAGGCACCTCTGGTTGGGAGAACAAGTATGTTTTACGATTGTCCAATAACCTTTACTGGTATGATGACAATGCAGGAGTAAAAAGGCTCAGCCTGTGTCAGATGCGCGCTGTGAAAATGGAAGGAAAAAACGCAGCGGGTGCGTCATACGAGCAACAGATAAGTGGTAACAGTGTTTTGGCAGGCAAAATGGTGTACAGCAGTTTACTAGATTGTTATAACAAGATAACGCACTATATAGCAAATGTTGAGATGAAGGGAGATGCAGAATTGAAGGCGCTGGAAGATATGTTCCTCGTTACAGACAAAACGAATGCAAAGGTGACATTGACTCATGTACTTGCAGGGATATAATAAAAATGATGCTACCGCTTACCCAGCACAGGTGGGGTGGCGAAAATGAAATTGAAATAAATACAAAACAATATGTTCAACTTAGATAAATTTATTTCAGATAGCGTGACCTTCCGTCCGAGTAGCATGTTTGAGCCTGATATTAAGGCAAATGCTGAGACTCTGACACGTGAGATAAAAGGCAAGAAGGTCTGCGTGATAGGTGGTGCTGGCTCTATCGGTTCCAGCTTCATTAAGGCTGTTCTGCGTTTTGAGCCGGCATCGGTTGTGGTGGTTGACCTGAACGAGAACGGGTTGGCTGAGCTGGTGCGCGATGTGCGCTCAACCAACGGCTTGTATGTTCCCAATGAGTTCCGCTGCTACACACTGAACTTTGCGGACCCTATCTTTGAGCGCATTTTCCGTGAGAAGAAAGGATTTGATATTGTGGCAAACTTTAGTGCCCACAAACATGTGCGTTCAGAGAAAGACCGCTATAGCGTACAAGCACTCATTGAGAATAATGATATCAAGGCCAAGAAACTGATGGACTTGTTGACAGTCTATCCTCCTAAGCATTTCTTCTGTGTAAGTACGGATAAGGCTGCGAATCCTGTGAATATCATGGGCGCCAGCAAGCGCATCATGGAAGACCTGGTGATGGCTTATAACAAATACTTCAAGGTAACTACCGCTCGTTTCGCTAACGTTGCTTTCTCTAATGGCTCCCTACCTGACGGCTGGATTCACAGAATGCAAAAGCGCCAACCTTTGGCTGCACCAAGTGATGTGAAGCGTTATTTTGTATCTCCAGAGGAGTCTGGTCAGATTTGTATGTTGGCCTGCATCCTTGGCAAGGGTGGTGAAGTGTTCTTCCCGAAACTTGGTGAAGACCAGATGTTGACGTTCTCTTCTATCTGCGACCGGTTTGTTGATGCACAAGGTTTTGAAAAGAAAGAATGTAGTAGTGATGCCGAAGCAAAAAAATTTGCGGCAGAAATGACTCTTCCATCTTCCATCTTATCTCAGACATCAAATTCTGAAAAAGAAAAGTATCCTGTCGTATACTTTAAAAGTGATACGACAGGAGAGAAGTCTTTTGAAGAATTTTTCGTTCCCGGCGAGAAGATAGATATGCAGAGGTTCAAAGCCTTGGGTGTCGTAGAACAGACGACACGTCATGAAATGAGTGAGGTGAATAGTTTCTTTGATAAGCTGGAAGGCATCTTTGCAAAGGAAGACTTCACCAAGGCACAGGTGGTAGAGGCAATCAAGGAGTTTATTCCGAATTTTGAGCATGAAGAGAAGGGCAAGAACTTAGATCAAAAGATGTAAAATATGACTATAGCAGTAGCAGGAAGTGACGGGTTTGTGGGGAAAAATGTTTGCTCCCTTTTGAAGGAGGCCGGACATAATATTTTTCCAATAGATATTGCATCAGGCTTAGATTTATGTGAATCTACTATTCTTGAGAATGTACCCCAGATAGATTGTTTCATCCACTTGGCCAATTTGGTGTATGTGCCAGCATCATACGAAGACCCTGCAAAATTCTATAGGGTAAACTATCTGACCACACTTAATGCTCTGGAAGTGTGTCGGAAGTGGAATGCCCGATTGGTGTACATCAGTTCCTATATTTATGGGTCTCCTCAGTATCTTCCTGTCGACGAAAGCCATCCTGTATGCCCGTTCAATCCCTACGCCCAGACCAAAGTGATTTGCGAGAAGATGTGCGAGGGTTATCATCGCGATTTTGGGGTTAAGGTGTCAATTGTGCGGCCGTTCAATCTGTACGGCGTTGGACAAAAAGGGAAACTGTTGATACCTGAAATCATTGGCCAGTTGAAGGAAGGTAAAACATGTATTCAGTTAAAAGCATCTTCTCCCAGACGTGACTACATCAATGTTGTGGACGTTGCACGTGCTATTGTCACTTGTGCAATGAGTGATGAACCATATGGCATTTACAATGCCTGTTCAGGTGAAAGTGTCTCTGTGAGAGAGATAACAGAGATTATTAATAGAAACCTGAATACAAAAGTGAAATTCTCGTTCTCTGCTTCAGACCGTCCTAATGAGGTAGATGAAAGTCGTGGCTCTTGTGAGAAACTCAAAACTCTTGGTTGGAGTCCAACTATTAGTTTTGAGGAGGGAATTCAGCAGATTCTGAAATCAGAAAATTTATAGTTATGAGAGATATATCAAATGTTACCATTTCACCTTCAACAACTCTGTTAGCAGCTTTGAAGATTATGGATGAACGAAAAGTTAAAACGCTTTTCGTTTTCGAGGGTAATCATTTTGAGGGCTTGTTTACTTTGGGTGATGTCCAACGTGCTGTTATCAAGAACATCGGACTTGATAAAGAGGTGGGGTCTATTCTTGATCGTCATAAGATTTATGGATATAAATCGGAATTGGAGGATGCCATTCGTGAAAAGATGCGCTCTATTCGTGCCGAGGTGATGCCGATACTGGATGAGGACGGGAATATTATTGATATATGGTTTTGGGATGAAATCTTTAATGAGCAGGAACCCAATAACCGTCCGAAGATTAACTTGCCTGTGGTAATCATGGCCGGTGGTAAAGGGACACGCTTGAAACCCATCACCAACGTCATCCCTAAACCATTGGTACCAGTAGGCGACAAGACCATTTTGGAGGTAATCATGGATCAATTTGAGGGCATTGGCTGCCATAAGTTTTATATGTCCGTCAACTATAAGGCAGATATGATTAAATACTACCTCAGCCAACTTGACCACAAGTACGACATTGAGTTCTTCATGGAGGATAAACCTTTGGGTACCATAGGTAGCGTCAGCCTTTTGAAAGGTAAGATAACCACCCCTTTCTTTGTTTCAAACTGCGATAGCATCAATGAGCAGGATTATCGTGATGTTTGGGACTACCATGTGCAGAATCACAACGATATGACCATTGTGACCATGGTGAAGAGTTTCAAAATTCCATACGGTGTGATTGAGACAGGAGAAGATGGCTTGATGACAGCTTTGAAAGAAAAGCCTGAACAGACCTATCAAGTGAATACGGGTGTTTACATTCTGAATCCTGAACTAATTGACGAAATCCCCGAAGATGAGTTCTTCCATATCACTCATTTGATGGAAAAGGTACAAGCCCGTGGTGGTCGTGTTGGATGTTTCCCCGTGAGTGAACATTCTTGGAAAGATATGGGCGAGTGGCCAGAGTATTTGAAAATGATAAAAGTCCTATGAAAAATATAGCCATCATCAATACATGCAATTTTGGCAGCACGGGAAAGATAGGTTTATCTCTCCTAGATAATTTTAGAAAAAGAGACTATAACGCGTACTTCTTCTATGGCAGAGAAAGGAATAGAAGCAATAATGAGAATGCTTATTTATTTGAGGAGAAGTTTGAAGCAAAAATACATGTTGTATTGGGGCAGATATTCGGATTGTCGGATTATTTCTCACCGATAGCTACACATAGGCTAGTATCGATGTTACGCGAACGAGACATTGATACGGTTTATATGATTAGCCCTCATGGATTCTATCTCAATGAAAACATCTTTTATGATTATATAGAGAAGGATGGTATTCATCTCGTCTATGCGATGATAGATGAATATACATATCTGGGGAAATGCGCATACGAGCCAAAATGCGAGAAATATAAAACATGTCAGGGTAAATGTCCTGATAAAAAGAAATACCCGGCCAGCTTGACCTTTGATACTTGCTCGCTCTTCTTAAAGCGCAAGGCCAGGAACTACCAGCGAGCAACTCCTCTTTTTGTTGGCCCCCAGTTTCTATTAGATCGGTCCGAGCATGCGTATCTGCGCCAGTTCATGACTATGAAACCTATTGATTTGGGAATAGACCTTTCAATGTATTGCCCGCGTAACGCGCGTGATATAAGGAGTGAGTTGGGAATTCAACCTAACCAGAAGGTGATACTGTTCGTTGGTTCAAAATTGAAAGGCTCACTGGCATTTACTCAAATGGCACAGGCTTTCCGTGATAATAAAGAATACGTTTTCGTGCATGTGGGTTATAGAGAACCAACAACTGATGGTCTCCCGTCAAACTATATACCCATTTCATTCGTTAAAGAAGATAAAGATGTTGCTCTTTATTATTCCATGGCAGATTTGTTGGTGTATCCCAGTATGGCAGACACCATGTCGAATACCTGTTTAGAGGCATTAGCATGTGGAACTCCAATATTGATCTACAATATATCTGGAATGCCGTATCTAATCGATGAAACTGTTGGAACAATCGTGCCTCCTGGCGATATTGATGCATTAGTAGAAGTCGTAAAGCAGACACCTCAAAAATCTCAAAAGATGATTGAGACTTGCCGCAGTTATGCAGAAAAACGCTATGATAATAACTTGTATATTGACAAATTAATACAATATACATTGGAAGACGAACAACAATTTGGCAGGAAATGAAAGATAGCCCATTAGTATCAATTATTATACCCGTTTACAACACGGAACTCTATTTGAAGAAATGTGTTGAGTCTGTTCTTAGTCAGACATATCGTAACATTGATGTAATTTTGGTAGATGATGAAAGCCGAGATTCTTCACCTCAAATGTGCGATGAACTCCAAAAGAAGGATGAGAGGATTAGGGTTATTCACAAAAAAAATGGCGGCTTGTCATCTGCGAGGAATGCTGGCTTAAAGTTGGTGGCAGATAAAAGTCAAGGTCTTAAGGTCGACTATGTAACCTTTCTGGATAGTGATGATTGGATAGCACCGGAATCGATTGAAACCCTTGTTGATGCGGCAACTGCACATAAGGCAGATGTGGTTAACATGTTCTATCGCACAGTGCGTGAAGATGGATCAATAATATCAGAAGGTTCTAATAACACGCGAAAATGCGAAATCTTTTCTGCTTCAGATTTTCTAAAACTGATGTGCTACAAGCAGAAGTCTGAGTCTTCTTGTGTTAAACTGTATAAGAGTTCTGTAATTGAAGGGTGTCGTTTTGAAGAAGGAACTTTGAATGAGGACTTTCTATTCAATTCAACATTGCTACTAAAGGATATAAATGTTGCTCATATTGACTATAGTGGCTATTATTATCTTCAACGTCAGGGAAGTACTTCCAGATCAGGTGCGAATAAAGCATTCTTCGATTCGATTAGAAACCCATACAAATTGATGAAAGCATGCGAGAATGTCAAACCGGAATTGATGTCGGTCTTTGCCCGTGTTGCATTGTTTCAAATACAATGCATATCATTTGTACTTCCATATAGTTTAATCTTTTCCAAATCGACTGATTTCAGAGATGTAAAGAAGGCTCTTCAATATTCAATAAAGTATATAAGTGACTGTAACCTTCCCAGAGGATATAAAGCAAGCCTTAGGATGATGAACGTGTGTCCAAGCGCTATATGTGCATTAATGCATACGTTGTACTCAATAAAGCATATAATATAGAAGTATGATATCAATATAGATTCTTGAATATAATTATGAAAGGAATAGTACTTGCCGGAGGACACTTTGGTTAAGGATTCACGGTTCATGGTTAACGTTTAAAATAAAAACATAATAATATGAAGGGTATAGTATTAGCAGGAGGAAGTGGAACTCGTCTTTACCCAATCACCAAGGGCGTGAGCAAGCAAATGCTTCCTATATATGATAAGCCGATGGTGTATTACCCCATCAGTGCACTGATGCTGGCCGGTATTAGGGAAATACTTATTATCAGTACTCCCTATGATTTGCCGGGCTTCAAGCGTCTGCTGGGTGACGGTTCTGACTATGGTGTACACTTTGAGTATGCAGAGCAGCCCTCGCCGGACGGATTGGCTCAAGCTTTTATTATTGGTGAGAAGTTCATCGGTAATGACAGTGTTTGCTTAGTGCTGGGTGATAATATCTTTTATGGCTCAGGCTTTACAGGCCTGCTCCGTAAAGCAGTAAAGGCCGCTGAGGGCGAGAACAAAGCCACCGTATTCGGTTACTGGGTATCTGATCCTGAACGCTATGGCGTAGCTGAGTTCGATAGGGAAGGGAACTGCCTCAGCATAGAGGAGAAGCCCAAGATTCCCAAGAGCAACTATGCTGTTGTAGGACTGTACTTCTATCCCAATAAGGTGGTTGAAGTAGCCAAGCATATCAAACCCAGTGCAAGAGGCGAACTGGAAATTACTACAGTGAACCAGGAATTCCTGAATGATGGTGAACTGAAGGTTCAGGTCTTCGGCCGTGGTTTTGCCTGGCTGGATACCGGCACCCATGATAGTTTGAGCGAAGCCTCTACCTTCATTGAAGTTATCGAGAAGCGCCAGGGCTTGAAGGTCGCCTGCTTAGAAGGTATAGCTTATCGCAATGGCTGGATAACAGAAGAGCGTATGCGTGAGATAGCTCAGCCCATGCTCAAGAACCAGTATGGTCAGTACCTTTTGAAGGTAATTGATGAAATGAAGGAAGAAACCAATTCAAACTTTTTTCGTGATATGGGGCTTGGTCGTCAAAATTATGTGAAATAATAAGAAACAATATATGGATAAGAATACGATTACAGTTACCTCGCCATTGTTGCCAAACCTTGACGAGTTCAATGAGATGCTCAAAGAGATTTGGGCAAGTAAATGGGTGACTAATAATGGTCAGTTCCATAAGCAATTGGAGAAGGCATTGGCAGAATATCTGAAAGTACCTTATATCAGCCTATTCACCAATGGTACATTGCCGTTGCTCACTGCTCTACAAGCTCTTCGTATTACAGGAGAAGTCATCACTACCCCTTATAGCTTTGTTGCAACGACTCACAGTATTTGGTGGAATGGTTGCAAGCCAGTGTTTGTTGATATTGAGGAGAGTACCTGCGGTATTGATCCTGATAATATTGAAGCTGCTATTACACCTAAGACCACAGCCATCATGCCGGTGCATTGCTATGGTAAGCCTGTGCAGATGAAACGTATTCAAGAGATTGCTGATAAATATGGCTTGAAGGTCATTTACGATGCAGCACATGCTTTTGGCGTTGAGGTTGATGGTGAAAGCGTGTTGAACGCAGGTGATATGAGTACCCTGAGCTTCCACGCAACCAAGGTTTATAATACTCTGGAGGGCGGCGCGCTTGTGATGCACGATGAACAGACCAAGAAGCGTATTGACTACTTGAAGAACTTTGGATTCGCAGGTGAGACGGAAGTTGTGGCCCCTGGTATCAATAGTAAGGTAGATGAAGTACGTTGTGCTTATGGTCTGCTTAATTTGAAGCAGGTTGACCAGGCTATTACCAACCGTCAGAAGGTTGCAAATCGCTACCGTGAGGCATTGCGTAATGTCCCTGGAATCCGTTTCTTCGATGATATGCCTGGAGTGCGTCATAATTATAGCTATTTCCCCATCTTCATCAATGCTGAGGAATACGGAAAAACTCGTGATCAGCTGTATTTTGAGATGAAAGAGAAGAACGTACTCGGTCGAAGATATTTCTACCCCCTTATCAGCACTTTCAGTACCTATCGTGGCTTACCGAGTGCAGCCCCCGAAAACCTCCCCGTTGCGACCCGATTGGCAAATGAGGTTATCTGCTTGCCGATGCATCATGAACTGAGTGAAGAAGATATTAATCGTGTTCTTGAACTGATAGTAAAATAATAATGAGGCAAAAGAAAATTATGTTGTTAGGAGGACTTCGTTACCTCCTTCCTGTGATAGAGGCTGCTCACAAGCAGGGGTACTATGTGATTACGGCAGATTATCTGCCTGATAATATAGCCCACAAGTATAGTGACGAATACTGCAACGTCAGTATCATAGACAAGGAGGCAGTACTGAAAGAAGCTCAAAGGCTCCAGATTGATGGTATCATGTCGTTTGCATGCGACCCTGGTGTTGTGTCAGCAAGCTATGTACAGAATAGCATGGGTTTGCCAAGTTTTGGACCGTTTGAGAGTGTAGAAATATTGCAGAACAAGGACATGTTTCGTGCTTTCTTGGCAAAAAACGGTTTCAATGTGCCACGGGCTAAAGGCTTCGATAGCGTTGAGGCAGCTATGGAGGAAATCTATTGGTATCCTTGGCCAGTGATTGTTAAACCAACTGATGCAGCAGGTAGCAAGGGCGTAACTCGCGTTGATAAAGCAGAGGACTTAAAACCTGCCTTGGAGTACGCGATGGAGCATTCTATCTCAGGCCATATCATTGTGGAGGAGTTCATTGATAAGCAGGGATGCTCATCTGACACGGACAGTATGTCAGTTGATGGAAAACTGAAGTTTGTAAGTTTCTGTGCCCAGCGTTTTGATGTTAACGCCACCAATCCTTATACACCGGCAGCCTACAGTTGGCCATCTACGTTTACCAAAGAGCAGGAAGCGTATTTGACATCCGAGATACAGCGCCTTATCACGTTGCTCAACTTGAAAACTGTGGTATATAACATAGAGGTTCGTGTTGCACCCAACGGAAAACCATATATTATGGAGTTGACTCCTCGAGGTGGTGGTAATCGTCTATGCGAGATGTTGCGTTATGCAACTGGTGTAGATATGATAACCGCTATCACCCGTGCCATGGTGGGCGATCCTATCTTGGAGCCTATTGAACAAAAAACATACAATGGTCACTGGGCAGAAATTATTCTTCATGCAGATAAAGAAGGCTTGTTTGACCATCTTGAAATCAGCAAGGACTTACCCGCTAAAGTTGTTGAAGAAGATCTTTGGGTAAAGAAAGGTGATAAGGTGGAATCTTTTGAAGGAGCCAACAATGCCATTGGAACATTGGTGCTTAAATTTCAATCAGCAGAAGAACTTGAGAAAGCCATCACAAATCAAACAGAATGGCTGAAGATTTTTATTTGTTAATCTGATAAGAACATTTTTAACATGGAAGAAAAGAAAACTATCGAGATGGCAGAGCTTATGGGCTCAAGTGTCAAAGATAAACTAAATTACTGCGGCAAGGATGTCAATGTCTATCCGCTTGCTAAAATAATTCATCCGGAATGTGCCGAGATTGACGACCACGTTGGTATCTACGACAATAGTTGGATTGATGCCAAACCTTCTTTAAAGATAGGTAAATATAGTGTGGTAGTATATGGCGCATTAATTGAGGGATGGGGCAACAAAGAGATAGGCCAGCGTGTATTTATTGGCCCTGGAGCCAAAATACTTGCTTCTACAACCGTGTTGAACGGACATTATGGAGTGCCGATGCCAGAGGTTGAGGGTGCCCAAGAAGTTAACTATGGTGGTGTGAAGATATGCGACGATGCCTATATTGGAGCTGGTAGTGTGGTTATGCCTGGTGTCACCATAGGTGAAGGTGCTGTTGTAGGGGCAAATTCTTTTGTGGCTCGCAACCTAAAACCTTGGGGAATTTATTTCGGCAACCCCTGCAAGTTGATAGGCATGCGAGAAAAGCCCAGTGAAGAATTAAGATCTAAAGTTGAAAAACTGGATTGGACCAGTAACATATAAGAGAATTAGTAAGATAATTATTAACAACAAAAACTCATTAGAATTATGGAAATTAATGAATTTGTAAAGAACTTTGCGAATCAGTTTGACGAGACAGATGCTAGTGAATTCACCCCAGCAACAGAGTTTCGCCAGTTTGATGAATGGTCTTCACTCATCGCCCTTTCTCTTATTGCAATGATTGACGAGGAGTATGATGTTGCCATCAAGAGTGATGACATCAAGGCTTCTAAAACAGTTCAAGATCTGTTTGATATCGTTAAGAGCAAAAAGTAATTAATGATGCAAACACCTTTTTCGCTTAAGGGCAAGAACATTCTTGTGTCTGGAGCATCTTCTGGAATAGGAAGACAATGTGCTATTGATTTTTCTTTCAATGGAGCAAACGTCTTCCTTCTGGGACGTAACGTAGAAGAATTAGAGAAGACAAAGGAGCTTTGTTCGCAAGATGTTGTGATTAAATATTTCTCTTTGGATTTCAGTGCGCTTGATAGCATCAAAACAGAAGTTGAAGCCATCTGTGATGAGGTGGGCCTAGTTCACGGCTATCTTCATGCTGCTGGAATTGAGAAATCTTTGCCATACCTGCATCTTAAAAAAGAAGACTACCAAAGACTGTACGATGTGAATTTCATCAGTGCGATGGAAATTCTTAAGGTCATCTCAAACAAGAGATATAGAGGTGATAAGGCGAAGTATGTCTTGGTGTCATCCATCACAGCTGTTATTGGTCGCCCGACTGTTGCTGCTTATGCTGCATCAAAGGGTGCGATGGTGTCAGCAGTGAAGTCTTTGTCTTTAGAACTTGCGAAGAAAGGTGTTTGCATAAACTGCATCTCCCCAGGCACGATTCTGACACCTATGATGATTAAGGTGTTGGATTCGATGACTGAGGAACAAAGAAAAGCACGAGAGGAAAGTTTTCCTCTTGGTTTTGGAGAACCATCCGATATTTCCAATGCGGCAGTGTTCTTGTTGTCAAACGCTGCTCGATGGATTACGGGTCAGAATATCATTATTGATGGTGGATATACAGCACATTAGTATTTATTTTAAACAGAGTATCTGAATTATGGCATTAATTAAGTATAACAATATCGGTATCACTGCTATGGCAGGTGCCGTGCCTCGAAGAGTGATTGACAATCTACATTACATGACAGAACGTTATGGCGAGGAAAATGTGAAAGCTGTTGTTGAGAAGGTGGGAGTGTATGAACGCCGTTTTGCTGATGAGAAAACCTGTTCATCGGATTTGTGTTTTGCAGCAGCAGATAGGCTTCTCACAGAGAATAATGTTGACCGCAGCGAGATAGACTTGCTGATATTTATCTCACAGACACCTGACTATAGGATGCCTGCCACTTCTGTTATCCTTCAGAACCGATTGCACCTACCAACCACATGTATGTCCTATGATATCAATTTGGGCTGTGCTGCATTCTTGTATGGACTTTCTACAGTTTATGCACTCATGAGTACCGGATGCATCAGAAAAGCACTTCTCCTTGATGGTGAAACAAGATCAAAGGTATATTCAGCTAATGACCGTCACGAGGCCTATATCTTTGGTGATGGTGGAGTTGCAGCCCTTATTGAAAGAAATGAGAAATTCGGAGAAAGCTTTTTCTCTATCAACGCAGATGGTAGCATGAGTGATCTTATCATGATACCTGCTGGTGGTTATCGCAAGATGTCATCAGCAGAGACAGTTAAGGAAAAGGTCATTGATGAGTATGGCAATATGCGTTCTGATGAGCAAGGCTTTATGAAGGGGCAGGATGTGTTCGCATTTACATTGACACATGTTCCTAAGGATATTAAAAAGGTCTTGTCTTTTGCAGATGCTACCATTGATGATGCAGATTTTATTGTTCTGCATCAAGCCAATGCATTTATGAATTCATATCTCACGAAGAAAATGAAACTTGACTCGGAGAAAGTCAAGAACACCATCCACAAGTTTGGAAACACTTCATCAGTTTCTGTGCCTTTGACAATCGTGAGTGAATTGAAAGGAAAACTTGATGGCGATAAGACGATTCTTGCTTCTGCGTTTGGCGTCGGTATGACCTGGGCATCAGCAGTATTGCCGTTCTGCGATTGTCAGATTAGCGACATTGTAGAGGTCGAGAATGGAGAACCAGTCAAAGTTTGAAAAGATGGAAGTTGGCGATTCTTTTGTTGAGCCTTTGAAGTTCAACTATCATGAGATGGAGGTATTCCTGGATATAGTGAAAGACTATAATCCATTTCACAGACTGGCCAAAGAAGAAGTGAACAACCCTGAGAAGAGATCAAAGATTCTCGTCCAGGGTATGTTCGCCGTGTGTATGTTCAGCGGTTTCACATCCCGTCATTTCCCAGAGAGTATTAATGTCTCACGCGAAGCCACTTTTGTTCGCCCTTTGTTTTTAGATGAGGAATATACAATGTCGATGAAAATCAAGAATATCTCACGAGAGGACGGAATAGCGGATATTAAGGGCTACATTAAGAACTCAAAGGGTAAGGTTTGCATTAACCTGAACACAAAGATGAAGAATGACAAACTATTTGGCGCATAGGACCAATGCTTAAGATACATCAAATCATTAATAGTCCAGTATCTTCAAATAGTTTTATTATTTCTTCTTCTGGAAGTGATAAGTGCATTATTATTGACCCTGGCAGTTCAACGGCAATTTCATATATAGATTATTTCTCAGAGAATGCCTTGACTCCACAGTTTATTATATTGACTCATCAGCATTTTGACCATTGTGCTAGCGTCAATGAATTGCGAGCAGAATTCCAAGATACAAAACTTGTTTGTAGCAAGTATTGCAATGAGGGTATTCAAAGTGAAAAAAAGAACTTCTCGCTCTTCAAAGAAGAGTTCTCTCCATTTAAGATAGCATCCGCTGATATTGTATTTGAAAATTACGGTACAATAGAATGGAATGAATATAGAATACAGTGTGTACCTACACGTGGTCATACCTCTGGTAGCATAAGTATCATAATAGAAAACAATATTTTTACGGGTGATGCATGGATAAAAGACACACCCACATTTACAAATTTTCCAACAGGCAATAAAGAAGAACAAATAGCAACAGAAAAATATCTCCATAGTCTTCACGGTATGAAAGTATGGCCGGGTCATGGCGATGGTTTTGTTGTTCTTTGATGTAATAAAATGGCAGAACAGAGTTTAAAAGATAAAACGGTAAAAGGAGTAGCCTGGAGCGGAATTGATAATGTGGCACAATTTGGAGTGTCATTCATTGTCAGTATCGTTTTAGCTCGGTTGTTGTCTCCCGACGATTATGGATTAATAGGAATTATAGCGATATTTACAGCTGTTTGCAATTCACTTATCAATGGCGGTTTTACAACTGCTTTGATACGCAAGAATAATGCAACCGATGAAGATTACAATACTGCGTTTATTGTTAATTTTGGTGTCAGTTTATTGCTCTATGTAATTATTTTCCTTTGTTCTCCGCTGATAGCAGTTTTCTTCGAACGTCAAGAACTGGTTACTTTGACGCGAGTGTCCTCATTAGGCATGATTATTGGTGCCTTGTCATTGGTACAACAAACGCGTCTTACCAAACGTATCGATTTTAAGACCCAAACAAAAATTACAATTGCCGCTTCGGTGATTAGTGGTGCCATTGGGATTGTTATGGCACTATTAGGTTTTGGGGTCTGGGCTTTGGTAGTACAACAATTATCATCTCAATTATTCAGAACTGTACTATTATGGATTGCGAATAAGTGGATTCCTAGACTTAGGTTTTCAAAAGATAGTTTTCATGAGCTTTTTGGCTTCGGTTGGAAGATGATGGCGAGTGGAGTGCTAGAAACTGTATGGAAAGAACTATATCAAGTAGTTGTGGGTAAATTCTACACTCCTGCAACTTTGGGGCAATATACAAGAGCAAAGGGCTTTTCTCAGTTGTTTTCCAGTAATCTCACTTCAGTTATCCAGCGCGTCACATATCCAGTCCTAAGTAATATACAGGACGACAAGCAAAGGATGGTCTCTGCATATCGTAAGATTATTAAAGTTACAATGTTTGTAACAGCGATTTGTATGTTTTTTCTTGGCGCAATTTCAGAACCGCTATTGTATTGCTTAATTGGTCCTAAATGGAATGAGGCTGCAACATATCTGCCTTTAATTTGTATAGCTGGGTCTTTATATCCTTTGCATGCTATCAATCTTAATATGCTCCAGGTTCAGGGACGCAGCGATTTGTTTCTCGGGTTGGAGATTGTGAAAAAAATTATTGGGATAGCACCACTGGCTGTTTGCATCATCTACGGTGTAGTTCCCATGCTGTATGTTAACCTCATCACTGGTGTGGTTTGTTATTTCCTTAATTCCTATTATCCTGGGAAACATCTCGGATACTCTTCATGGATGCAGCTTAAAGACATTGCGCCCAGTTATGGTCTCGCTACACTCATCGCCCTCTGTGTATATTTCCTGAAATACCTACCTCTCAGCTATTGGGTGGTTCTTCCGCTGCAAATAGTATTGGGCGCTGGTATCTTTTTCCTTTTCTGTAGAAAAAACAAGATGCAGGAGTACACGGAACTAATTGATATGATTAAACCATATTTGTCCAAAATATAAGGTAATGGAATACGATTATAAATACAAGGCATTCACTCGAAGTATAACGTTTAATCATGCCCCTTATATTGGAGACACAATGGATGGTTTTACGATGCAGGAAACAACCTTCCCTTTTGTCTGCGCTATAATAGATGATGCTTCGACTGATGGAGAACAAGATGTGATAGGCAAGTATTTGGCAGAGAACTTTCAGACACCCTATCGGACAGAGGAAACAGACGATTACCGTCTTATTTGTGCAAATCACAAAACAAACAGGAATTGCTCTTTTGTTGTATTCTTGTTGAAATATAATCATTATAACATTAAGAAAGACAAATTATTATACTTGGCTGAATGGTGGCAAAATGCTCAATACCATGCATTGTGCGAGGGGGATGACTATTGGACAGACCCATTAAAACTGCAGAAGCAAGCAGATTTTTTGGATAAAAAACATGAGTTTGGAATGGTGTATGCCGACTGTAACACTTACATTCAATCAACAAATACGTTAGCCCCCATTGGTGATTATTCTGGGAAAACAAGTGCTTCAGAATTACTGTTGGATAACAGCATCGCCACTTTGACGGTAATGATGAGGACATCGGTGTATAATCATTACTATGAAGAAATTGATAATGCTGTACGCAATACTTGGAAGATGGGAGACTACCCAATATGGATATGGTTCTCAATAAGAAGTAAAATTGGATATATTAACGAAACTGTTGCAACCTATCGCATCTTGGATTCAAGTGCCAGTCATAATAAGGATTTAAGAAAACAACTAGCTTTTGCCATCAATGCAAAAGAGATTAGTTTATATTTTGCGAAAAGATATGGCTATACCGATTTGTTGCCCAGGATAGAGCAGGAAATCAACAAATATTGTGCTTTAAGAAGCCTTCTTGACCTTGACTTTAGGAGTTTTATTCCATACTATTATCATTCTTCAAAAATTAGTTTCAATAACTTGTTGGGCTATCTGAAGGCCGGTGTTAAGATGAAGTTTTTCCACAAAAACTGATTTTTGTGATACTATAAACATGTTTTTGGGCTGCAACGAGGCGACCCTAAAGAATGATGTAGCAATTTAGCCAATACATAGTAATTGCGGCAATTTGAAGAGTTGTATGATTGATACTACTAAACAATATATGGCCAATTATAACTCAGACACAAAGGTTACTAGTAATAAGATAGTTTACCTAAATTTCTTAATGGCATTAGCCATAGTGGTCTTCCATTCTAATAATGCACAAAGGTTTAGAATGGTTGAGGGGGCAGACTATAGCTATTTTCACGGACTAACCGAAACAATAGGTACCCTTTCTTTAGGTTATTTTTTTATGCTTTCGGCTTTCCTTTTATATAAAGGAGCTGATTCTGATTCTGTGAAAAGAAAGATAAGGAGTAGAAGGGGCACCCTTCTCTTTCCATTCATAATATGGAATGTGATAGCGTTTTTCAACCAAATACTTTGGCATCGAACACTTCCGGCCTTTACTGTCAAAGGCATTGTTGAGGGATTCAGCTTCTTTCCTTTCGATGGCCCCTTGTGGTATATGTTCTGCCTGATTCTTTTGTTAATTCCCTTTTATTTTTTCAGTAAGATAAAAAATAAATTGGGGGGGGTGTTTTTGATTGCTATAACATTAATTGCGCGTTATTTATCGGACAAGTATTTGGTATTAAACGGAGATTACTCTTATGTGACTTGGCTAAAACGATTTCTCTTTTACATGCCGATGTACAGCATTGGCGCTTTCTTAGGGAAGTTCTATGGAGATAAGGTCATGAATGGAATACCTAACAATCGCTATTTGTCCATTTGCTCTTTGATTTTATTCATATCTGCTATGATACTGCTTAAATATTGTGATTATTATACGCAGGCTGTTTTGTCAATTCTTTTGCCGATACTGATGTGGACTGGCGTGGGGCATAATCTATTTGCTAAAGAACCAACAACGTTTTTCAGGCTTTCTTTTTGGATATATGCCACTCATTTATTATTCGGCCATTTAACGTTAGGCCTTTTGCAAAGATTTTGTGCTAATATTGAATTCTATCCAATAGGTGTGTTTGCAATGAAAATAGTAAATGCACTTGTCTTTTCAGGATTGAGTTATTTACTAGTCTGTTTCTTAAAAAGGATTTTACCAGTAAAAATCATGAAACTAATAACGGGTGGGCGTATATGAGTCGTTCATTCAGAGATAAAATGAAAATTAAAATTAAATAGTATGAACAGTAAATTTAAATCAGAAGTAGATGTTGCGGTTCTGTTATTGTTTTTCACACGTACAGAACTGACAAAAAAAACTTTTGAACAAATCCGCAAAGCCAGACCATCAAGGCTTTATTTATATCAGGATGGCCCTCGAATAGGGCGTCAAGATGATGTAGTTAATATCAAAGAGTGTCGGGAAGCTGTAGAATCTATGATTGACTGGGAATGCGAAGTCCATCGTAATTACCAGGAGAAGAATTTTGGTTGTGACCCATCAGAATACATATCCCAAAAGTGGATGTTTGAAACAGAGGATAAAGGTATAATCATAGAAGATGATGATGTAATGTCAGTGTCTTTTTTTCGATTCTGCAAGGAATTGTTAGATAAGTATGAGAACGATCAGAGAGTTAATATCATCTGTGGGATGAACCATCTTGGGGTCTATGAGGATTGTCCTTATGATTATATGTTTGTACGCGATGGTGGAGGCATTTGGGGATGGGCAACATGGAAGCGTGTAATAGACCAATGGGATACTGAATATAAGTTCTTGAATGACCCCTATGCTATCAAGTGTATGCGTGATGATTTTGGCAAAAGGAAGACAGACAAATTCATTGCGACATGCAAATGGCACAAGGCTTCGGGCAAGGAATACTATGAAACCTTAAATGGTTCAATGGGGCGTCTCTATGGCAATATGAATATCGTTCCTACCAAGAATATGACATGCAATATTGGTGTGGCCGCAGAAACTACTCATTCTGTGGATGCATTGCATAAACTTCCTTATAAGGCAAGAAAACAGTTGTATATGAAAACGTATGAATATGATTTTCCTCTCAAGCATCCAACCTATATGCAGCATGATGCTGGATATTGGAAAAAGGTGTTAAAGCATTGTTATGGGGGAAAAATGTATCAGTTTTTTAAGGTGAGAAATATAGAAAGCTTATTATATAGAACTTTCCCTTTTTTAGGTAAACTGTCCGTTAAACTGTTAGGATAGTATATGGTACAATTTTTTGTATTTTTATTGGCGCTTATTGGACTCAAGATCTTTGAGGAAAAAGGGTCTGAGTTCAACAGGAACCGACAGAGGAAGAAATACATCTCTTTCATGATGTGGGTGTTTATTTTCCAATCAGGCCTTCGTCGTCATGATGTTGGTCCTGATACTGGTGGATATATGAGAATGTTTTATGAGACGCTCGATACACCCTGGTCATTCTTGACGAATGATTTCATAGCCTTCATTAACTATGATGAGGGTAAAGATCCTGGTTATTTTATTTTGAGTAAAGTATTTGGAGAGTTTTTCCCCTCATACCAACTGTTCTTGATTTTTATAGCCATCATCTTCTTTCTTGGGTTAGGTAA
>Ga0247610_10002593_pt1 | contig 20614 bp, 30 predicted proteins | sample 174DNAGHGhighgp2_FD_193483 | JGI IMG/M metagenome (GOLD analysis project Ga0247610, IMG submission 193483) | Sheep rumen microbial communities from Palmerston North, Manawatu-Wanganui, New Zealand - 1742 DNA GHGhigh gp2 | ecosystem: Host-associated > Mammals > Digestive system > Stomach > Rumen...
ATAGAAAGCAAAATAGTATGAACTATGAAAAACGAAATCGAGAAATATTCGCATTGCATAAATGTGGACAGTCATATTCTCAATTAGGCATCCAATTTGGTATATCGCCATCTCGTGTTAAGCAGATTTATGAGAAGGAGCAATATCGAGCGAATGCTGAGAAAGTTCATCTAGATGCAGTTAATGGTAAAATACCTTATACTTTCTTAGATGCACTTAAGGAAGTATGCGAAACAGAAACACAGGTGACTAGGATATATAGATGTCTTAGACGAACTGGTATATTAGATGTAATCGAATCTTATCATGATACATTAGATACATATTCTGATGAAACTCTATTAAGCATCAGAAATTTTGGACCTATGTCACTTATATTTGCTAGACGAGCTGATAAGCTGTATCAAGAAAAACGGGATTAGTCCATTTTTAATCTAAACGAAAGTGAGTATTATGGTTAATATTCCAATCGAATCTCAATATTATGACAATACTCGTTTATATGACAACGATACTTTTTCTTTCAATCCAGGAGTTACTTTTTTAGTAGGTTGTAATGGTTCCGGTAAAACCACATTAATGCATCAAATAGAACATTTTTACAATTCTCTTGATGTTTCCGATTCAAAAACTAGAGCCAAATATTTTCCATGTCAAGATAGTGGTCGAATTATAGAACACTCATTTTGGATCGGCGATACACAGTTAGGAGCCACATTGATGAGTTCATCAGAAGGTGAACGAATGTCGATAGGGTTACAAACCGCATTCAGTTGGATGTGGAATCAATGTAAACAGGAAAATGTAGAGACAATATTCATGATGCTAGACTCATTAGATTCTGGTATAGACATTCCAACTATCCAAAACATTAGAAATATATTATTTGAAGTGGTTGATATTGTTAAAAAAGAATACGATATCGATTTATATATACTTGTTTCTTCGAATAGCTATGCGTTGATAGAAAATCAGCAATGTTTGGTTGTTAAAACTGGACAAACGATTACCTTTGAAAATTGGGATAATTATGTAGATTTTTGCAAAAAATCTGATAAATACAAACAAGAAAGATACAGTAAGTTTCATTAAAAAGTAATATAACGATCCGATAATATTCAAATTGATATTTTAGTCTTTTATTAAAACCATTATACGAGTTAGGATTTTAAAATGATCGATACTAATTATGGATGGATTAAAAATTACTCGACTTCTAAAAAATGTTATATTAAACCTAAACCCACTAAAAATTTATTTACCAATATAATCATTGGTATGGTTCCAATAATTGCTGGGGTTGGATATATTGTTTTTAGCGCCTTTCATAATGGAGCGCGTGCATATGAAACAGCAGAGCTGAATGCTTTGGATTCTTTAGATTTGCTAGAATAATTAGTTTTTCACACAAACGTAAAATAAAATTTGTTTATGTAATTCAGAAAAGAAAACCATGAAGATCGAAATACAAAATAATACTGCAATTGGTTTGTTAGAATTTTACCCAGATGTAAAAATTCCAGAATATGTTCTTATGTACACATACTTTAATCTATACAACTTTCAAATTAATATTTGGTACGACATGGAGCAAAATATTGTATTAGCAAAAATGAGGGGGTCTATAATAAGTATGATGCAATTTAGGAAAATTATTCTAATGAATTATCCAAATGCGTTAAAAGAATGAAAGTTAGTAATAATCGGTTCAATAATAAAAAGTCAAAATCGGGAGGATCTAATATGTGTCTGAATCGCAATAGCAAAGGTATGATTGTAATTGGTTATCAAGGAATAGGTAAATCGACTTGCGCATCGAAAATGGATGGTATTATCGATCTTGAATCTAGCAATTTTAAGATTGATGGTAAACGCGATGAAAACTGGTACATTATATATTGTAACATAGCAGTATCACTTGCTCGTCAAGGGTATATTGTTATGGTTTCATCTCATGAGTGTGTTAGATCAGAACTTCGAAAATATGATCCCGATGATAAGTATACAGTTGTGATGATTTGTCCACATTATACTCTAAAAGATCGGTGGGTACAGCGTCTATATAGTCGATACATTCAAGATTTTTCTGATAAGAACTATGTAGCATGGAAATATGCTGAATCTCACTTCACTGAATCAATCCAGTCAATGAGTCAAGATGTGGTATTCTCTATTATATTTTTGAATTCCATGGACTACGACCTTGGCGGACTCATTAGATCTTTATATCGAGCTAGTAATTTCAAAGCACACCCTGCGTCACAAATTCGAGAAAAGGGATGTTAATGGGTAAAAGTGGTATAAATTGGCGTGGAATTTATTATATCTTTACAGCCGCACACGTGTTAGTAGGTTTGATAAACGATTATAGTTTTCGATTATGGTTAATGCGTTTTTTAATTGTTACCATAAGTTTCGCAATTATTATGGTGGTAGATCGTGATATTTCGAATAAGGAGTGATTTTAATGCCGCTTGAAGAAATCTCATCTCGATTTAAAAGCTATCCAATGGATGATAAAACTAAAATGAAATCCGATAAAATTCGAAAAGACATAATCGATCTTGCCGATACTATTGATATTTACTGTAACGAGTCTCGAGAAAAGTCTATTGCACTGACCAAACTTGAGGAATGCCTTATGTGGGTCAATAAAAGTCTGTCTAGGAACAACTAGATTGATTTTATCAAACTTCTAGAATCTCTTCCTAAGGAATAAAATGTTAAAATATTTAAGTGAATTACCAAAATACCAACACTACAAAGCTGGTATGTACGGTGGAAAATTCTTACCAATGCATAAAGGACATTTATATTGTGTGGAACAGGCATCGAAACTATGTGACAGAGTATATTTGATTTTATTCTCGGGTGGTGCTTGGGAGCGACTCGAACGAGAACTGGAAGATCGTGATATTTACTCAGTAGAATCTCGATGGGAGCAAGTTCAAAAAGTTGCTAACAGATTCGATAATGTATATCCGGTTCATATAGACGTATCAGAATGTATTCTTCCAGATGGTCGAGAGGATTGGGATGCTGAGACGCCATTAGTCTTGGCTGCAACTGATACTGAAAGATTCGATGCAGTATTTGGTAGCGAACCAATTCTCTATGCGCCATATTTCGAACGAGCTTATCCATGGGCCGATTATATCATAGTGGATGCAGACCGTAAAGAAGTTCCAATTAGTGCAACAATGATTAGACATGAATTGTCTGAAGAGGAGGCAAAGAAATGGATCGTCTAGATAATCTTAAAAAGTCTTTTCAAGCTATGAAATGGTATGAGTGGATTATGGCTATCATAATGATATTGATCGCTGGTTACGCCATGATTGACGCATTCATGAATCCAAAACCAGATGGAAATCCTGCATGGCTAACTATTATAAATTTTGTAAGCGCTATTTGTGGAGTATTCTGTATATTCTTCTGTGCTAAAGCCAGTATTTCCAACTTTGTCTTTGGGCTAGTCAACACTATCGTTTATGCTGTATATTTGTTCTATTGGCAAATTTGGGGAACATTTGCACTAGAGATGATTGTGTATCTACCATTCAATATTCTCAGCTGGATTATTTGGTCCAGGCATCGAGATGAGGATAGGAAAGAACTCACTAAAGCAAAGAAGCTCACTCCTATACAAGATTTTATTGTTGGAGCTGTAGTTATTTATGCAACGGTCATCTATCATTGCATTCTAGTACAAATTGGCGGAAACGTTCCATGGCTTGATGCAGCTACAGTTGCTATTGGTATTATCGCTACTGGACTTGAAATGCTGCGATTCAGAGAGCAGTATGTTCTTTGGCTCATTACCGATGTTGTGGCAGTGGCAATGTTTGTTCAACATTTCGACCCGGTATATTTGACTAAGAAGTCTATTTATCTAATCATGGCAGTAATTGGTTTGATAAATTGGTATAAGTTACAGAAGCGAAACACTATTAATGAATAAGCGAGATTTTAAAATGTTTAATTATATTGTTAGAAGTTACGGTAATAGAGACATAACTGCTACAGAAATAGATGAACAATCTATGTACGAGTATTCCACAACCGATCATCGATATGGTTGGACACTTCCTGATATTGAAGCCTATTTTGAAGCAGTTAATCATGGATGTTGTGATTTGTCTGTACAGACTGGAAAATTTATATTTTACTACAACAATCAAGCATGGTGTTGGCTTCAAGCAGAAAACTGTTATGATGCTGTTGAAAAATATAGAAAAATCGTTCGTGGAAGACGAGAAAATTTTAAACATGTTTGGATACGTAAATTCGGATCGGTAGGAATAGATTAATCAAAGCAACTGATTTGATAAATTGATAAAAACTTCAAAAGAAAGTGAGAAAAGAAAATGATTAGTTCTGAAATCAAGGCCCTTGCTGGTGTCGGCACCATCGTTCTCGGCATATTTGCTATTCATGCTTATGAGGAATCTCAGCGCCAAAAGCATATTATGGCCGATAAGCAGAAAGCTCGCGAACATGAACTCCAACTCAAGGAGAAGGAAGTTGGATTCCCACCTGAGTATTGGACTGCAAAAGCCGCTGAGCATGAAGCATCCGTTAAGAAGCATGAGATTGATGTTCAGTCTCAAGAACGTCTTACGATTGATCAGCGAAATCGTGAGGATGCCGAGCGTCAGGCAATTCGCGAATTCGAAAAAGATGCTCCGGCTGAGTATTGGGAGCAGAAGCGAATTAAGCAGGAAGAGGAGACCAAGCGTCGTCAAATCCAGGCTGATGAGGAGCGTGCTCGCAGGCTTGATGAGCGAGAGCGTGATATTGCTCGTAAGAATGCGGATGCAATAGCGAAGGCGGCTAAAACTGCTGAGCGAATTGCTCGTTCCGCAAACTACAGCAACATTGCGCTAATTTAAATTGATATTTACCCGGGTGTCTAGTTCAGCACAACTAGGCGATAAGAGGCGCAGGGGTTTTGGTGTTATACGTTTGAGTATCGTGCTGCTGCTCAATATAGACGTATCTAGGTGGGTCCTCTTATTTTTTTAAAAGCTCGATAGAAAGCAAATAGGGAATGACTGGTCAAGATTTGATAGATTATATTCATAAGTATAATTTAGAAGATTCGGAGATTCTACGAATTAATGATGAGAATCTCGAAGATGGTGATTTTCTCAAATTTACAATAATCGATGAAAAAGAATCTCAAAGTGTCGACTATAAAATATTATGGTTACATAATGACTATTATCAAAAAGTTATATTTAATCATGAAGGCGATTTAACATACGGGGCGGACGAATGATTGTCGATCAAATAGTTTTAAAGCAATCTTCTAAAGAGATTCTAAAATTACTTGAAAACGGTAAAAGTGTTTCTACTTCACTATATGAGAATTGGATAACCGCACTTATATTTGTTCAACGTTCTAACAACAAATTAGATTCAAATACTGTTATATTGTATAATTACTTATATGCTCAGTATAATTATCAAAATACGCATAGCAAAGCTTTCGATCTTGGTGCAGTTTATGGATCATTGTTATTTTTAAATCGTTATAAAGAACTCGCACTGGATAATTAATAACATGAAATACAAAGCATTTGACAATATTGATATTCCTACAGATTTTGAAGTTCAACTAAAAACTACTAGATCTAATATTCAGCGTTTACTAAGTGATAATATTCTATTAGAAGAGGAGTTCAATACCATCATGTATATTCTCGACGGATCAGAGGCTCGAGCCTTGTCGCGTGTTAGGAAGCTAACTAATGGAAACACCTATTGAAGTGGAAATACCTTGGTGTCAACAGCGTATACCCGATGTTATTAAGCTCGTACCACCCATAGTTACTATGGCTACTAATGGGAAAATCATCTTTAATAAATACTACAAGCGTGTTTATGCGAAAGCAGTTATTACCATGTTTGATGACGATTGTACAATAGGTAGTTGTAAATGCTCTAATTGTAATTCCAACATTGATATTTCCAGTAGATTTTGCTCTAATTGTGGTGCAAAGATTAATGGAAAATCTGAAGTAATAGCAGGTGATAACAATGTCTAAAAAAAATGCGCCAACTCCAAAAGAATTTGAAGAAAAAATGAATAATATTATTAAAACCTATGAATCTCTTGAAGATTGCCATGCTGAGATGGATCTACTTATGTGCGAAACTCTCGAAGCTCTAGGCTACGTTGATGGTATTAGGTTGTTCCGAGCCAAGCCTAAGTGGTATGCATAATGGCTACTCATGAGATTTATATTTTACAAAAGAAATACCTTAATGGTAGATACGTAATGCATGATTGTAAACCAATTTGTGCATGCGAGGATTATGCAAAAATTGTAAAACATGCAAAAGAATTACGAGATTATATTCTAAAGCACAATGATGATTGGTTTGATCAAATTGAAATAGAACCGCTAGTTGCTTGGAACGGATTCAACTATTTTGCAGTTGGGACTAGTGATAAATATTTTAGAATCGTATTCACCATAACAACTATACCGGTTTTAGATTGATATTTCGGAATAACTCGCAGAAATTCCGTTTGCTTATTTGACAGGGCTGGAGACAGCCGTAAGTTCTCTTGAAAGGAGAAAGCAATGTTCGGATCTATCAGTAGGATGTTCGGTAAGGCAGTCAGGTTTGTAAAGTCTCTCGATACAGGGGCATTGATTAAGATCGGAGCTGGCGTTGCTATGCTTGGTGGCGGTATTGCCATTGCGATGGCAGCTGGTGATGATGACACGATGCTGCTCGAGGGATCAACAACTAAGGAACTGTCTGAGGCCGAAGTTACGGTTGAGAATATTTCCAATGAAGAGAGTCCTGAGGAAGGAACTGACGAGTAGATTCTAGACTTGTCACTAGGGGGACCGCACTAAAAACGCGGTCTCTCTTTTTCGTACATTGATATTCGAAGGAGTTAATAAATGCTTAAACTATTTGTCAGTTTACCTATGCGTGGACGAACCGAAGAAGAAGTTCGAGAAGAAATGGCCGAACTTCGTGATATTTGTAATAACGAATACCAAACTGAATTTGAGCTGATCGAAAGTTTCGAACATGAAGATCCTCCTAGTGATATTCGCAACGAACCTGTCTGGTATCTCGGAAAGTCCATTTCTGGATTATCCGAAGCAGATTTAGTGATATTTTCATCTAACTGGCGTAATGCACGTGGATGCATTGCTGAGCATATGATTTGTTCGCTTTACAACATTCCATATGTCGAACTTCAACCAAGTGAGTTGGTAAATTTAGATAATGCTGAGGTAGTAGTCGACTATACTCACGATCTCGATGATCAGCCAGTCGAAGTTGTGGACAAGATTGATATTCTTCATGAAGATGACGACGACTCTCTTAGTGGGGAAGAGCATCTCGAAGAACCAGATCTTGACGATTATGATCCAGACTTAGATGAGCTTGAGCCCGGTGAATTTAATGCGGATCTTTAGTTATATTTTAGGACTAATATGAGTCGATGTCGGAAGTGCGAAACCATTTCTCGCATTTTTCACCACTAGTTAAATGGAAGTGTCGGAATGCGAGTAGAAAGGATAGTTAGCAAGACCGACATTGATATTTTTGTCATCTAGATGAAAGGACTGAAATGAAAGCGGGATTGTTTCTAAAGGCTCAAAAATTTATTGTGAAGAATGCCCCTACTATTCTTGCAACTATGGGCGCGGTTGGAACTGTTGCGGCAGTTGTTATGAGTTCTGATTCAGCACTCAAGGCTAAGCGCATTATTGAAGTTGAGGAATTTAAGAACCAAAACCGAGATCTTTGTGATAAGTATCTCCCAGAGAACACTAACGGTAAAGAGTCAATAAAAGATATTTGTAGTATTATGCAATCGCGCGGTATGACTAAAGAAGAAATTCAAGCGATCGAGTATAATGATACAAAGTCAACTCTTAGCAATGCTGACAAAGCTCTCATTTATGCAAAGGCCTATGCGCCAACAGCAATCATGACTGCCGCATCTATATTTTGCATCTTTGGCGGTAATCATATTAGTAAGCAACGAATCGCATCACTTGCAGGAGCTTATATTCTCAAAGAGACGGCATTCGAGGAGTATAAGCAAAAAGCTGAGGAAATGCTCGGTAAGAAAAAGGCTAACGAGATCTCGGATGATATCATCCAATCGCACATTAACCAGAATCCGCCAAATGAAGCAAATACTCTTCAGCCAAATCTTCCGAACCCAGTTCAATTAAGTCTCTGGTATGACGAGACCAGCAATAGATATTTCTATAGTAATGCTGAGTATATTCGTCGTGCCGAACTTGAAGCAAACAAGATGCTTGAAAAGAATGGATTTGTTGGAATCAACGATGTATATTCCATTCTAGGTATTGATGAAATTCCTCTAGGGGATGACATGGGTTGGCAGAAGGACGTTAATGGCGAGGTAATTATTGAGATTGGGACCGCACTACTTGGTCCCGATGTACCTTGTGGAACCATTCGAATGGAGGTTCGTCCGACGTCCGCATGGCTTAGCGAGGTGTGAAACCGACAGTCAGGATACTGGCGAAATTGATATTTAACGTAGGTATCGAGTGAGCGTTAACACCTTCATAGCAATGTAAACTATTTGAGTAGGGAGCTTGAAAAACAGCTCCTTACTCTTTTCTATTGGATCTACTAGAAAGATATTCTATGAGACGTAAGATACCAGCAGTGTACGTATTTGACGTAAAAGAACGTACGTTTAAAGAATATTTTAACATGATCTGGGATCGAGTAAATTTCAGTCTAAATTTTGATGGGCCTAAAGATCATGTATACGGTGTCGATTATGCTAAGAACATCCGTATCGAACTTCCTAAGCATAGCGAAGATATTTTTCATGATTCCCATCATGATCGATACGTAACTTTCCTATTCGAGCCCAATCGTGAGAAAGCTATTGACATTCTCCTTGATCATGTAATTTCAAAGGCAAGTATTGAAATCTGTTATCATGAGCGCGGATTAGACGAAGCGCAAAAGAGATATCAAAGTCTTATTGAGACTAAAGAAGAGCTTCTACCTCATGAAAACTAGCCTAGATTGATATTTTCGATGGTGGAATTGGTGTTTTAGGCCTCAAAATTCGCAAAATTTACCACTCCTTATATGACAGAGAACAAAGGGTTCTCTAACCAGAAAGGAGATGTAAAATGGCAGATCGAGATGAACAAAGGATTGACGTGATCGGAACTGCGATTGATGCAACTGCGATCTTGGTCGGAGGCGCAACTGGAACAGCCGTTGGAATGATGGCAGACCGATATCTTCCGCAAGCTGTCAGCACCGTAAGTAAGGTGGGGCGGCATGCGGCGGTGTACGGATCTGGTATCACAGCACAATGGTTAACCAGTACTGCTGTGGCCGAGGATTTGCATGAGATGAGATCGATGGTTAGTCGAGCACGTATTAAAGCAACAAAGATGTTCAAGAAGAACGATCATCGAAAGAAGCATCACCACAATAAGGTTAAGAACGAAATTGTAGCAACTGCGTAGCAATACGCAAAAACACAAAAGGCGAGAGTCATGAAAATGGCTCTTATGCCTTTTTTCTTTTTCGTCATATAATAACTGACATTTATATTTTTCTCATATTATAGAGGATGAGTATGAAACTTAGGAGAATCAATGTCGAATAAGGTCGTTCTCAAAAGACACGTAGACCCGGATATTTTCAAAGCATTCATAAAAGCTCAAGGATTGTCGATACGTCAGATAGAGCCATATACTGGTGTGAGCGAAAGAACAATACGCAGAGGTTTGCAGCAAGAAGAGTTTACGCTAAACATTGCATTGCAACTTTGTCAATATTTCGAATGCGATTTCGATGAGATATTTGGACCAGATAATTCAGAGCAATGGCGTAAGACGGCAATATTTGTACTGAAGAACGTTCGTTAATGTGGAAGGAGGTTGATAAATGGCAAACCGAGAGATGCCTGAGCGTACTGCATTGCCTGGTAATAGCTATGCTGCTAAAGACGAAATTGATATTTCCGCAGGTAAAAAGCTTGAAGAAGATGTTGAAGAAGTCAAAGCTATAGTGAAACCAAGACAAGTAGCTCAGGGCAAGGTTAGAAAACAAAGTATTCTTCGAAAATTTGGAAAGTATATTATCGAAGATACTATAGAAGAAGCTCGTGAGCATACGATCAAAGAGATTCTAATCCCGGGTATTAGAAATCTTATATTTGACACGTTCAACGAGATGGTCGCGCGAATGTTATTTGGCGACGACAGTCCTCGACCGGCTAGTAATCGTGGTGGTACTCGTAAGGGTGGACGCACTTCTTATGATAAATACTACGACGATAAAAATAGACGTGGTAGTGGACGCACTGGTTCGTATCGTGATGCACCATATGATCCAGATGATATTATTCTACCATCTCGTGCGGCTGCTAATGATGCATTAGACGAACTTGACTATGTTATTCATAAATATGGTCAGGCATCCATTGCGACATTCTATGATATTGTTGGTGTGACGGGTGAATGGACTGATAATAAATACGGATGGACGTCGATACGTGGTGCACAGATTAAGCCCGTTCGCGATGGCTATATGATTTTGCTCCCGCCAACCAGATTACTTGAAGATTGAGAATGGTTTGTATTGCTAATCTAAGCCTATTTAGCGACATTGATATTCTCAATCAACTTACTACCCAATTAGGTACTTAGCACCCGTTAGAAAGGCTCTCATGAGCTCTGAGAGGCATTCCAAAGGTGTTGTGTACGACCCAGACCCGCTAGATTGATATTTTGCAAAGAAAAGGAGAAAGTACTATGCTATTCGCAGGTGGATCAAAGGCTCTTAGTAAGATAAGGGTTCCAAAAAGTATTAACAAGCTCGGCCTTCTAACAAAGAAGCATGCTCCCGAGATCATGGCCGTGACTGGCGCGGTTGTACTGATTGGTAGTGCCGTGTATGCATGCAAGCAGACTATCAAGGCTAAGGAGATTGTCGAAGAGGCAAATCGCGATCTTGATATTATCGAGCAGGCAGTGAAGTTGGATCCCGAAAAGCATCCAGTTGAGCCTTACGACGAGGAGGATGCTCGTAAGGATCGTATTAAGCTCTATGCTCAGACTGGTCTGAAGATTGCTAAAGTGTACGGTCCGGCTATTATTGGTGCTGGCATTGGTTTCGGATTGATGTTTGGTGCGCATAAGGTTCTTCGTAATCGTAATGCTGCACTCGCCATTGCATATTCCAACCTTCTTACCAACTTCCAGCAGTATCGTAAGCGTGTTGAGAATAAGCTCGGTACTGATGCTGAGCGAGCTCTTAGTGCTGGCGCAGAGAAGATGGATATTTCTGTAGAGGATGAGGACGGTAATCCTAAGAAGGTTAAGAATGCCATGGTCGTTCATGATGACGGTACAACTCATAGTATCTATGCTAAGATATTTGATGAGGCAAATTCTAATTGGTCTCGTAACCCTGTTACTAACCTTACTTTCCTTCGTGCTCAGCAGAACTTTGCGAATGACAAGCTTCGTGCAGAAGGATTTTTGTTCCTCAACGATGTCTATCAGATGCTTGGATTCCCTCGCACCACTGAGGGTCAGATTGTCGGTTGGGTCTTCGATCCCAATAAGGAGATTCCTGATCACAATGGCGACGATTATGTAGACTTTGGTATTTACGATGCACTCTATAAGGATTCTGCTAAGCGTGATTTTATCAACGCTGCCGAGCCTTGTGTATGGCTGGACTTTAACGTTGACGGTGTAATGTACGATCTCATTTGAGAACGCGATGGGTTAGGAGCTGTGGGTTGTGGAGTATTCGACATTGATATTCTTAACTACCCATGGCTCTACACCTTCGAAGGTGCCGGTTATGTAGAAGACTTCTAAGGAGGTGGATACGTAAATGAGCATGCGTACTCTTGCAAAAGTTGGATACACTCTAATTGGTATCGGCATTGGCTTGTTTAGTTCTTCGTTTATATTAGAGCATGAACTTAACAAACCTGTCGGAGACATAGAAGATTATATTCCTCGAGAAGATAGGGTTGATAGTGAGAATTCTAAGGCGGATAGGACGGTTCTTTCGCAATCTGATCAAGAAAGCACGGCAAACAATTCGAAAGATATTCCACAGGGACGAAGAAGTAGTGAAGGAAGAGGCGACCGAAACAGAGAATCCGGACAAGGTGAAGATCGAGGTCACACCGAATTCGGGTCCGTTCAAGATGACCTTTACCACTTCTATAAAAGCCCTGAAGGGTCTCTTCACAAATCAGGTGTCGACCGTAAACGAAATAGTGGAGGGAGAAGTCTCGTCGGAAAAACCGACAGTAGCGGATCGGGCTCGGAAGATGATCAACGCCGTAAGGAATTTGAAGCTCGGCGTACCGAAAATATCCAGAACATGAGGAATAGGTATTCGAAGATGTACAAATCTAATGATACCACTAATAGTTCTAGCGATATGGGTGATATTCTGCATAGTGTATCTGAGCGGACCAATACTCGAGAGAGTTATAATAGCGATGACTATGGACCAGAATACTATGATGCAATAACCGATCATCCAGAAGATGATGAACCAGAAGATCTCTCGCCATTTGAAATTGATATTCATGATGAGTACACACTTGAGCGTATAGAAAGCTGTTTCGAAGTATTCATCGGTGATAATCCAAGGGACTTTGTGTCACTGACATATTACGCTGGTGACTATACACTATGTGATGATGGCGAGCAGATAATTCCAGATCCAGAAGATGTAGTTGGCATGGCTGCTTTAAATCGCTTGATTGTTGGCGGACCAGGTGTCGAAAATGGAGTTATATTTGTTCACAACATGAAGACTGGTATCGACTATGAGGTAGCCTTGGACAATCGATCATACAAAGAGACTGTAGCCGGTCTGTTCGATGAGAAGATGAGTTCGAGATAGCTCGAAATCAAGGAACGGTTAGAGTTGCCTCCGTAATTGATATTTGGAGGCGAGGTTGGAGATGTCTGTTGTAGATGAAGTTTTAAAAGAAAATGGATCATATTCCGATGGAAAAGTCTCATACGTCAAATGGCTCATGTCACTTATTGAAGATGAGCGAGTAAGTGCAGAGCAGCGTTTGTCATATAACAAACTACTTTGGCGTTTGTGGCGTATTGAGTATATTCCATCTTTTGGTAACGATGACGATAGGGCTATTGAAGGTCTCGAGTTACGAAATAGATATTTGTCTTCACTTGGCGAGAACATTGGTGTCTATATTCATGATGAGACATCAGATGATGTTGAGCGCATGTGGGGTAAATGTCGAGTACTTGAGATGTTAATAGCCTTATCAATTCGCATGTATGATTTGATGCAAGACTTGGGCGTATATAATAGTGTAAGTCGATGGTTCTGGGAAATCATGAACCGAGTAGGCTTTGATATTCTCGACGACGATCATTGGGATGCTGGAGGATTCGATAGTCGTGCTTATGTGACAGAGACATGTGAGCATATTATGAATCGAGATGGTGTCTATAGTGATAGCAATTCCAGAGGTGGTTGGTTCTGGATTGTAGGTTGGGAAAATATGGAAGTTTGGTATCAGATGCATGCATACTTGAGTGGATTCTTTAAGTAATTTCGAGTAGTTTTTGGATGGCTGGAAACATTGATATTTACTTGAATGAGTCAAATGAGGTTCGAGTGACTTTTCATGAAGAGTTATAATTCGCGGACATAATGTCCACATTTTAGCAATTTTTGAGCAAAAAATGGCTATTTTCCCGATTTTTCACCGAAAAACGCGTTTTTTAGGGTATGTTTAACTTTTTTAAAAAGGGCTTTAAAATACTATTTACTTTTTATTTTTTAAAAGAAAAAAAGTAGTGAATATAGTGAAAAGTAGATAAAACTCCTGCTAGATGCATATGGGCTTCTCACGAGGTTTCGATCTGAAAATTCGTTTTTGGCATTTTAAACATCGTGAAAATGGTCAAAAAGTCGTGTGACGGTTTTTAGCATGATTTTTTCTAATTTTTGAAGAAAAATGAAGGAGGTGAAGCTTTGGATTTTTTCAAAATTAGATCTAGAAATACTAAAACTGGAGTTGAGATATTTCCAGATTTTATAGTTGGTCATCATAAAGATTTTATGGTTCGAGGGCATTCGTTTCGGGCTATATTTGATTCTGAGACCGGGTTATGGTCAACTGATGAAAGCAAGGTTCAAGAATTAGTTGATCGAGAACTTGACGAATATCGAAAAGAGCATTGGAGCGATTTTGATGGAAATGTAATTGTTCAATATTTATCTAGTTATAATTCTGGTTCATGGTCTAAGTACAAAAGATATTTGAAAGACATGTATGACAACTATGTGGAATTGGATTCTAAGTTAACATTTGCTAATGAGATTCGTGTTAGAGATGATTATGCCAGCAAACGTCTTCCATATTCTCTGTCAACAGATCCATGTCCAGCATGGGATGAGTTGGTCGGTACTCTGTATGATGATCTTGAACGACGAAAGATCGAATGGGCTATCGGCAGTATAGTAGCAGGCGAGTCAAAGTATATTAGCAAGTTTTTTGTTTTGTATGGTGCTCCTGGTTCAGGTAAAGGAACTATATTAGACGTTATTGCTAAATTGTTCGAGGGATATTATACAATAGTTGAGTCGAGTGCTCTTGGTAGACAGACGGCCGAGTTTAGTACTTCATCTTTTAAGGATAATCCACTAGTTGGTATCGAGTATGATAGTAAGTTAAATAAAATTGAGAACAATACTAGGCTTAATTCTATTGTCTCTCACGAAACCATATTAGTGCGAGAATTATATAAGGCGCCATACAGTGTTAAAATAAGGACAATGTTATTTTTGGCTACAAATAATCCGGTTCAGATTACTGATGCTAAGTCAGGCTTGATTCGTCGTTTGATTGATGTGAATCCATCCGGTGACAAGATTCCAAGCAAAAGATATTTGAAACTACAAGAACGAGTGGTATTTGAGCTTGGCGCAATAGCTAATCATTGTTTAGAGGTATACAAAGAACTTGGTCGTCATTATTATGATGCTTATCGTGCTACAGATATGATGGAACGTACAGATGTATTCTTCAATTTTATTGAGGAGTCATATTTTACGTTTGAGCGCGATGATGGTGTAACACTTAAGCGTGCTTGGTCAATGTTCAAGGAGTATACTGAAGAAGCTGGTTTGAAGTATCTAATGCCTAAGTATATTTTCAAACAAGAACTTGGCGAATACTTTGAGGAGTTTCTGAAAGACACTGTTTTATCGGATGGCACTCGAGTTTACAATTATTATAGAGGTTTCCTAACTTGGAAGATTAATGGTAAAAAAGATATTTCAATAGTCGAGGGTGATGATGACGACGAGCTACCGGATTGGCTGAATCTTAGTGAAGAGTATGCTAGTATGTCTAAGCTTGATATTTTGTTAAAGGATTGTCAAGCACAGTATGCTAATGAGAATGGTACGCCATTCTTAAAGTGGGATAATGCCAATGGTGTTCTTAGTATGCTTGATACACATAAGCTACATTATGTTAAAGTGCCTACGGGTCATATTGTCATCGATTTTGATTTGAAGGATCCTACAACTGGCGAAAAGTCTGCAGACTTGAACCTTAAGGCCGCATCGCAATGGCCTGAAACTTATGCAGAGTTTAGTAAAAGTGGTGCTGGTTTGCATCTGCATTATATTTATGATGGAGATGTGGATCGACTTAGACCATACTATAATGAAGGAATTGAAGTAAAAGTCTTTAAGGGTAATAGTAGTTTACGACGAATGTTGTCTAAATGTAATGACATTGATATTCGTACAATTAACAGCGGATTACCATTAAGAGAGGAGAAGAAAATGATTAATCATGAGGCGGTGAAAAGTGAACAAAAACTTCGTGAGTTGATCAATCGGTGCCTTACAAAAGAGTTTGGTGCTACTAAACCTTCTGTTGATTTCATCAACCATCTATTAGTTGAAGCGAAAGAAGCAGGGCTTAGCTATGACGTATCAGACATGAAGCAAGCGATAATGATATTTGCCATGAACAGTACTAATCAGGCAGAGTATTGTATGAAACTTGCTAGTGAAATGCCTTATAGTTCAGAAGAGTATAGTGCGAATGTTCAGGGGTCATATTCCGATGATCGTATTGTATTCTTTGACTGTGAGGTGTTTCCAAATCTATTTTTGATCAACTGGAAGTTTGATGGTGCGGACAGTTGCGTTCGAATGATTAATCCCACAGCAGAACAAGTTGGTGAGTTGTTTAATTATAAACTTGTTGGCTTTAACAATCGTAGGTATGATAATCATATTCTTTATGCTCGGTACATTGGATACAATAATGAAGAGATATACAATCTTAGTCAGCAGATTGTAAAAGATAAGCGTGGTAACCATACATTTGGAGAAGCGTTTAATATTTCATATACTGATGTGTATGATTTTGCATCTGCTAATCATAAGATGTCTCTTAAGAAATGGGAGATTAAACTTGGATTGCATCACCAAGAACTTGGTCTTCCATGGGATCAGCCTGTTCCAGAAGATAAGTGGGGTTTGGTTGCTGAGTATTGCGATAATGATGTCATATCTACAGAAGCAGTGTTTCATCATCTGAGTGGTGATTTCAGAGCTCGAGAGATTCTTGCTGACATTGCTGGGATGACGGTCAATGACTCTACCAATAGTCTTACTACTAGAATTATATTTGGTACTAATAAGAAACCAAAGCTGAATTGGTACGACCTTGCTGAAGAGTTTCCTGGGTATCAGTATAAGAATGGCAAGAACATATATCGTGGCGATGATGTTGGTCGTGGCGGTTGGGTTTACGCCAATCCAGGTATGTATGGACATTGTAAGACATTCGATGTCGCATCAATGCATCCTATGTCTATTATCAAAGAAAGATATTTGGGTGAGTATACAGATCGCTTTGAAGACATTGTGAACATTCGTTTGTATATCAAACACGGTGATTACGATGCTGTCGGTAAGCTATTCGATGGAAAACTCAAGCCATATCTGAAAAATAAAAATGAGGCCAAGGATTTGTCGACTGCTTTGAAGACTGCCATTAATTCGGTGTATGGTTTGACTTCGGCGACATTCGATAATCCATTTAGGGATCGTAGGAATAAGAATAACATTGTTGCGCTTCGCGGTGCCTTATTTATGCGTACTCTTCAAGATGAAGTCGAGAGTCGTGGTTTCAAAGTGGTGCATATTAAGACTGACTCTATTAAGATTGCTGATCCTAATCAAGAGATTGAGCAATTTGTGTATGAGTTTGGTAAAAAATATGGATACACATTTGAAGTTGAAGCCGAGTGGGAAAAGTTATGCTTGGTGAATGATGCAGTGTTTATTGGCAAGCAAACTGTTACCTCTCCTCAGGCACCGGGAAAGTGGACTGCTACAGGAAAGCAGTTCCAAGAGCCTTATGTGTTTAAAAAGTTATTTACGCATGAGCCGATTACGTTTAATGATATGTGCATAACGATGACTACGCAGTCAGCATTCTATCTCGACATGAATGAGAAAGTTGGCAATTCGGGTCATATTATGACATTTGTCGGTAGAGCCGGTTCATTTGTCCCAATCAAGCCGGGATATGGCGGCGGCTTGCTTATGCGTATAGAATCAGATGGTCGTTTCTCAGCAGCATCTGGTACCAAGGGTTATCGTTTCTTGGAAGCAGAAGCTGTACGAGGAACTGATTTGGAGCAGTACGTTGATGAGTCATATTTTGAAGCATTGGTTGATAAAGCAGTTGATGCTATTTCGAAGTATGGTGACTATTATGGTTTTGTAGAGGACAATAGTTATATTCCATGGTCTATGCCATGCGGAGATCTAACTATGGAAACATGTAAGATTTGTCCTCATTTCCAAAAGGATCATGACCTATGCGATTTAGGTTTTGATATTTCTGAAGTTTTGCTAAGAATGTAAGGAGAAAGTATTATGGCTACGAACAACTTTGCAACTATCAACATTTCCGATGCTAAGTTTATATTCCGCACGAATTTTAAGGGTGCTCCAGGACCTTATAACAATGAGGGTGAGCGCAATTTCAATGTTGTTCTTGAAGGAGAGGCACTTCAGCAGGCTCTTGACTATGGTATGAACGTTAAAACTACCAAGCATCGCGATGGCTATGATCCTGTGAGTTATATTAAGGTGAATGTTGGATACAAGTATCGTGCGCCCATTGCGATGTTGATTAACAGTCATGTTAAGCGCAATCTGACGGAGCAGACTATTGGTCTTTTGGATGACTATGAGTTTGATAACGTTGACCTTGTCATTCGTCCAAATCGCTGGCGCCGTCCCAATGGTGATTCTGGCGTTAATGCATATTTGCAAGCGATCTATGCTACTGTTGTTGAGGATCCTTTTGCTAACAAGTATTACGATGTCCCCGATATTAATGACTATGATGACTAACAATGGTTAGGCTATATCCTGAACAGGAACGAGCCTTAGAAAAACTTAGGACCGGCTCCATCCTAGTTGGTGGGGTCGGTTCTGGTAAATCTATTACGGCACTGGCATATTTCATTAAGAGAGTTTGTAAAGGTAATTATTCAACAATAACTACCCCATTAAAACCACGATCGCTTTACATTATTACAACTGCTCGAAAGCGCGATACATTAGAATGGGCTGATGAGTATCGAAAGTTTGGTTTAGCTAGTGATCCCAAAGTTAGTGTTGGGGGCATATTTGTAAAAGTAGATTCTTGGAATAACATTGCAAAGTATGTTGATGTGAAAGATGCATTCTTCATATTTGATGAACAACGAGTGGTTGGTTCTGGTGCTTGGGTAAAAGCCTTTTTGAAGATTGCGAAGAGTAATGATTGGATTTTGCTAAGTGCTACGCCTGGAGATACTTGGTCAGATTATATTCCAGTCTTTATTGCTAATGGTTTTTACAAGAATCGTACAGCTTTTCTAAAACAACATGCTATATTTGATCGCTTTGCTAAGTATCCTAAAATTGTTAGATATATTGATACGCATAAGTTACACAATTATCAAAAGCAAATACTCGTAACAATGTCGGATAAGCGTAATACAACTAGACACGTCTATGATGTACCTGTTGGATACCAAAAAGATATTTATGACATTGCATATAGGAATCGATGGAATCCTTTTGATGAAGAACCAATCAAGGATGCTGGTCAGTTGTGTCATATTCTGAGACGAATAGTCAATAGCGATGAGAGTCGTGAAATAGAATTAGTTAAGATTTTAAAGAATCATACAAAAGCTATAGTGTTTTACAATCTTGATAGAGAGTTGGAAATTCTAAGAGAGATCACAAAAAGATATTCTGAAGTATCTGACTATCAACTAGCAGAATGGAACGGTCACAAGCATGAGCTTATTCCAAAGACTGATAAGTGGATCTATCTTGTTCAGTATACTGCTGGAGCCGAAGGTTGGAACTGTGTAGAAACAGATACTGTTATATTCTATTCTCTTAACTATTCATACAAGATTATGGAACAAGCATCTGGTCGCATCGATCGAATCAATTCTCCATATCTTGATTTGTATTACTATCGCTTTGTATCTGGTTCTACAATAGATCGTGCTATATTGTTAGCATTACGGAACAAACAAACTTTTAATGAAAATGCTTTTATGCGGACATAATGTCCGCGCAGAAAAAACCCACGCTTATATAGGAGAGATGAGGTTTTGTCTCTCCTATATTTTTACAGTAAAAACTGTTGTTCATTTTTTCGCAATCGAAAGGGCGGTAATGAAAAAAGAGAATGAATTCCAATCGAAAAAAGAGAATGAATTTCAATCCGCTCTAATAAAAGATTTAAAAAAGATATTTCCAGGTTGTGTGGTTTTAAAGAATGATTCATCTTATTGTCAAGGTATACCCGATTGGTTAGTGTTATATAATGACAAATGGGCAATGCTAGAATGTAAGAGAAGTTCTAATGCTAGCCATCGACCGAATCAGGACTACTATATTGAGAAGTTTGGCGAAATGTCATTTGCCAGTTTCGTATTTCCTGAAAACAAGGAAGAGGTTATACATGAACTTCAACAAGCATTTCAATCTGGAAGGTAAACACGCTTTTCTTGGTGCCAGTAAGTATTCATGGCTTAACTATGATGGTGATAAACTTCGTGAGTCATATTTCAACAATCAAGCTAGGTATAGAGGTACTCAGCTACATGAGTTTGCTAGTCAAGCCATAAAACTTGGAGTGAAGCTTCCAAATTCTCGTAAGACACTTAATATGTTTGTCAATGATGCTATTGGGTATCGCATGGCTTCTGAACAGATTCTATATTATTCCAATAATTGTTTTGGTACTGCTGATGCCATATCCTATAAGGAAAGGACTAAGAAGCTTCGCATTCACGATCTTAAAACTGGTGTTACTCCGGCATCTATGAAGCAATTGTATATTTACACAGCTCTGTTTTGTCTAGAGTATGCCATGGATCCGCATCAGATGGACATCGAGTTGCGTATTTACCAATTTGATGATGTAGAGATTGAAATTCCGGAAACGACAGATATTTTAAAAATTATGCAAAAAATACGAGAATTTGATCTTATC
>Ga0247610_10002594_pt1 | contig 20607 bp, 24 predicted proteins | sample 174DNAGHGhighgp2_FD_193483 | JGI IMG/M metagenome (GOLD analysis project Ga0247610, IMG submission 193483) | Sheep rumen microbial communities from Palmerston North, Manawatu-Wanganui, New Zealand - 1742 DNA GHGhigh gp2 | ecosystem: Host-associated > Mammals > Digestive system > Stomach > Rumen...
TGTTCTTGATGAACTGAGACACGTCCTCATAGCGCTGCTTGATGCTGTCAAAGGCAGTCTTTATACTTTCGTTCAATTCATTACTGCTCGACCATGCACTCATAAGTCCGGCCACAATAGCATCAATGGCTATCATAACCCAACCAAGTGGACCGAAAGCAGTCTTCAATGCCATGCCAAGACTACGAATGCCCACCTGCATGACCTTGCCCTTCATAATCAACTTGGCCATAGCACGGTCTATCTGACCCATCTGAACCAGTGTGACAAGCATCCTGCGGTTGCTGATGGACTGATAATTCATTCTCAACAACTGCATGGTGTTCATCCTGCCTGACAATGCCAGCTGTGTGCGCCACATATTGATGTCTCTGTTGCGTATCATCAACGACTGCATTTCAGAAGCGTTAATCTCGCCCTGAATATAACGCTCTCGAATCTTGATGGCGTTCAATTTCTGGGCCTGTGCGATACGCTTTGCCATAGTGGCCTCACCAAGCGTAAGGACATTGGTTGCAAGACTGGCAACCTTGCCAACACCCCAGCCGATAGCCAAACCACCAAGCAGCGGAGCAATCTTATTCAGATTTTCAATAAGAGTCGTAGTCCACGTCACCATGGTCTTCAACACCTTACCGCTCAGGCTCTCGCCTCGTGCAAACTCGCTCAGCATAATCTCCCAAGCGTCCTGCAAGTTACTCCACTTACCTGCCAGCGTGTCGGCCAGCTCGTATTGCATGTTATAGAACCTACCGCCCTCGTCGGTCATTTCCCAGAGAATCTTCTTCACCATCTCAAAAGGAACGGCGCGCTTCGAGATCAACTCAAAGACCTCGCCAGTGGTCACGACACGGCCATTGAGTTTCGTGAACTCGTCAGCCAACGCCTTGACCATAGGAATACCTGCCTCAGTAAACTGACGCAACTCCTGACCTCTCAACACGGCGGCACTTCTCACCTGACCGAAGGCCAATATAAGACGGTTCATATCCACGCCAAGACCTGCGCTTATGTCGGCAAGCCTCTTCGTGGTGTCATACATTTCTTCGTAGGGAATACCAAAGGCGGCTACCTGCTTGGAGTAGGTGGCCAGCTGCTTGAAGTTGAACGGAGAAACAACGGCCAACTGCTTCATTTCGTTGAACATGGTGTTGGCTTGTTCGATATCCCCCAAGATGCTCTTCAAGGCGATATGCTGAACCTCAAACTCACCACCAATCTGTATCACGTCGTTAAGCAGACTCTTCAAGCCGTAGAAGCTGACAAAGGTGCCTGCATAGCTCTTCATCTGCTCCCACATAACATTGGTACGCTTACCGGCCTCAGTCACCTTATCGTAGGCGGCTACCAAGTCCATATTGGCCTGTGCGGTGGCCTTGGCGGCAGCAGCCTGCTCACGCAAGGCAGCGGCAGCGCGCTTGGCACTGTCACGCTCCTGCTGACGGTTCAATCGCTCTTGCTCTCTGGTCAGACGCTCCACTCCTGCAGCAGCATCGACGGCATCCTGCTTCAACTTCTTATAGTCGGAGTCAGTAGTGGTGTAGCCACGGCCACCGTTCTTAGTGGCTCGGGCCAGCGACATCTGTTCGCGCCATATCTGAGCGGCAACAGAAGAGGCCTTGCTGGTGTCAACACCTGGAGCAGCACCGATAATGGCATTGCTCAGACGCTCACGAATCCTTGCAAGGTCGTTATAGCGGGTGCGCAACTGGTCAACACGCTTTTCCTCGGCTGACTGCGCTGAGCGGTTCGCCCGCTCAGAAGCCTGAACAGACTGGGTATAGCGGTTCACACTGCGCGTCATCAGGGCGAAGTTGTTCTGACGCATGTGAGCGGCAACAGCTCCGCTCTCCATCATCTTCTTGTCATCACCCTCAATGGCCTTCAAGCCGTTACGCAACTTCTCCAACTCCTGTAGGGTCTGCTGCATCTTGGCTTTCATAGCTGGGTCTTTGGCTTCGCCAAGGCTCTTGTTGATTTTCTCAATGGCCTCGTCGATCTTGTAATAGCCGTCCTTCAACTTAGCCACGTTCTCAGCGTAGGTGGCCGCTTTCTTGGTGGCATTGTCAAGACCCTGACCCAACTTGTCAGCCAGTTCAACACCCTTCTGTAATGTCTGAGTGAGCGTATCGCGAACACCCATCTCAAACCAAAGCTTATTATCGTCTGCCATAGTGCAAAATTGTTATCCTGTTATGAGTTAAAAATGTCCTCTATCGAGAAGTTACCGCCTACAAAGGTCTTACCCTGTCGGTTCTCTTCCCATGCCAAGGCTAAGGCATCCATTTCTTTCTTTCCTGGCTCTTCATTCTTCTTGTCATCGGCGTGATAGTCGGTAACAGACTGGTCGAAGATGCCTAACTCTATCTGGGCGCAGGTGTAGCCATCCCAATAACCCCATGCCTTGGTGAACCAATGCGTCTCGAAGAGGAAGGGGTATTTCTCGCTTAGGCTCCAGAACGCTCCCCAACTGGTCCGGCTTGGGTACGTTCGGCTTCCTCCCTTGTCTGACTCATGAGAGTGTCCATCATACTTATCGCTAATCCCGTACACATCATAGAGGGTTCTAAGGGAATTTTTTTTTTACTCGCCTCCATGATACGCAACACCTCTACTTGGTCGAGGTCGGCAACATAGTACAACCACCTCCAGTAAGCCCACCAGAGAAACACAATCTTCCATTTACGCGCCAAAAGAAGCAAGGCCACAAGCTGAACATTCAACTTCCATTGGTCAGTGTGCGAAGCGGTTTTGCCGCTTCGCTTCTTCTTGGTGCCTTTCAGCATCAGGTGCGTAAACCTGCGCTTCATGTAGTTCCTCCACCAGTGTATCTTCCACGTCTTGCCTCGGAACTCTATCTCGTCGGGAGTAGCCTCTAACACTTCATCCAAAAGCTCCTGCATACTCCTGTTCGGTTGCTCTCTCTCCATATCATTCTGTTTTTCTGTGCCGCGTCAGCGTCGCGGCTCGTTTGTCAAACTGAAAAGGGGCGGTGGCACAATCACCACCACCCCTCGTATCGCGCTTCGCGGTCGAACCGCAAAGATTTAGGCCGTCTTCTTCAAGAAGAGGATGTCAGGGCCATCCGTGGCCTCCATAGTACCGTTGAACTGAACGGCATACGGATCGGTCTCGGCGTTCTCGAACTTCATAGCTGCCCACACAACAGCGTTGGCGATGATGAGCATACGGTTCTTGGCCTCGTTCAGAAGAACGATGGTACCGCGAACCTCGTGCTTGGCAACATTGATACCAATACCTGCCCAAGTGGTCTGAGCGGAGCCAGCACCACTGTTAGCAGCCAAAGTGGCACCAACAGCCTGCACGTTCTCAGCACCGTAGGCCATCTGCATGACTGCGGTATGCAGCGTGGGAACGAGGAACGAAATGTCGAAGTCACCCTTAGTGGCGGTGGCTACCCAGTCAGAGTCATCACCGAGAACCTTGTAGTGGTTCACAGTGGTATCACCCTCGTTCAGCGAAAGGTCGCCGACGTGGACGGGAAGGTCATACTCAGGGGTGAGAGCGATAGCGCTCACATCGTTCTGGGTAATCTCATCCCACTTGGCAGCAGTCCAAGCACCAGCCTCGGAAATGGCGGTCTTGCACTTGTAGTACTTGCCATCCTTCTGCACCTTGTCGCCGACAGCATAGGTAGAGGTCGCACTGAACTCAGGCAGGTCGGCCAGGGCAGGGAAAATGGGAGTCGTCTGGAACAGCAAGGATGCTACACCCTTGAACACGTCCTTCAGTTGTCTCTTGTTAGTCATAATCGTTATCTGTAAAAAAGTTATTAAAACTGTTTCTTGTCACCGTGCCCGTCGCATCTGCGTCGGGTTAAGTAGAGAGGCTCGCATGAATGCGCGTATAGTGAAAACCGTTACCGTCGCTGTGGGCTGGAACGATAACACGAGGCTTGACAGCGGTTACGCCTGTAGTCGAGTCGTAGATAGGGAACAATCCCTTCAACTGCTCAGCGTAGGTCTCTACCTCGTTAATGGCTACTTCATTCGGATTGGCGGCTTTCACATTATCCTTCACAAACAACTCAATAATGAGCGTCGTGTCGCTCCAGTCGAAAGAGGCGCTATCCAAGGCACCGTCCTCACCAATAATCTGGTTGCGGATGCTGGTCAGAGAAAGAACGATGAAAGAGGTCTGCGCCTTGTCAACAGCCGAAGGCCGCTCAAAAAGGTACATCTTCATCTTCATCGGCTTCAAGGCCGTGCATACTGCCTGTAACAGTGTCTTAATCGTTGCCATAGTTATTCATTCATTCTTGTTACTTCTGCACCCATACCGGCAAGCTCGTCTCTCACCTGTGTCAACACATTCGCTTTCTGCTTGGTCTCAAGATACTTGGCGTAATCAGTAGCAGCTACAACCTTGTAGCGCCAACCCTTGCCTTTCGGCGCTTGGGACCGCAGAAACTCCAAGGCTTCTTCCTGCGCCCAAAAATTCTCTTCCTGGGGGGAATCGTCTGGAGCCTTATAAGGGGAACCAAGATGCTCTACTGGTGTGCCATCCCAATAGTGGGAAAGGTCATAGGTCTCACCATGAACGAGGGTCATCCGAGTAGGTGCCTTGTGCAAGGCATCAAACGAGGTGGCCACACCCACCAGTTTGCGGTCGTTGTAGAGGGCTACGGCAATTGAGTTGCGCGTGTTACCAGTAACATTCGCAAAGCCACTCATCTCGTCGAGGATGACGTTCACTAAGAACTTCAAACCTCCAAGGAGAAATGGTTCTGCTTTCTTATCGCGCTCTTTCTTCAAGTTCACGATAATCTCTTCAAACCGTTTCCGTACATGACTGTTCATAATCACCGTGCCCTGCATTTCCGCAGGTACATTACTGTCTCGTCAGTTCCCAATATATCACAGAGCGATTGTTGTCTGGCTCAAAGTCTCTTACCTTGCCAGCTTCGGTAACTTTTCCCTTTGTGACCTCAATGATGTCACCATCCATCGGCCATAAGGGGGTCTCACTCTCGCTTTCTTCCTCACTTCCTTCCTGTTCGGTCTGTTGCTGTGTGACAGCAAGACCCTCCCATTCATCGAAACGTACTGGAATACTCGCCTTACGCTTATTCACATCAACGGAGCCTGTGCCGTTTGTCGTAGTGTCGGTATAACTGCGACCCTTCCCTTCATATATGATAATGGTCTCTTCACCACCAGTGGCGCGCTCAAAGGGGTCATCGCTCTCAACAGCTTCCTTCCTGCGAGTGATCTTCACATGGTGAGGGTATCTGTCGTTCACTATTACTTCCTTCTTCATAGCCGTTAGTGTTTGTCGCGATAGTGTCGCGGCAATGGGGTTCCATCTACATCACGCAACGCTGGCATAATGCCCATGGAGCGCATACGGATGGTACGCTTGCCAAAGACACTCGCAGGCTCTAACTCTTCATAGATGGCATTGGCCTCGTTCATCAGCAACTTCTTGTCGTCTTTCGACAACGTGTAGCCACCCTCAGAATGACTCCAGCCATTATCAGAGTCGGAAACTCTGTTAGTGCGACCAGCACCCAAACATATCCACTTCAACAGGTCGGCATAGAGAAGACGCACCTTCGGAGCCTGTTCGGTATCTTCGGGATTGTACTCGTCGCTGCCTTCAACACCACGCTTCTTAAGAACGCCTCTTACAGCGCTCTCAGGAATAGAGAAATTGATACTGTCATAGAGGTGCTGCTCGATGGTGTAAACCGTCTCTGCCTCTGGTTCTACAGAGGGCTCAGGCTGAGTCTCTACTACAGTTTCCTGCTCTTCGATGATGTTCTGTTCGTCTGCCATTGTCGTTACATTATTTATATATAGGCTCCCATGTTCCTCACCATGATTCCCATGGGAGCCTGAATGAAAGGAGGATGTCGCGGTTATGCTATGCTGCAACAGCGTTGCAGCCGACGCTTACGCCGTAACGGTAGAGTAGAACATCCACTGCGGTACGCTCGGTACGCACAACTGAGCAAACTCGCCCTCGATATACACCGAGTGAGTCTTCGGGTTGGCGCGCTGGGTCAGCAGCAGACGGCCTTCGTCGTAGTAAGCCACATGCTCAGGCTCGTAGCCGATGCTCAGAGGCTTCACACCCTGAATGTCACCTACGCGGCCTGTCGGCAGGAAGACAACATTCTTCGGGTCGAAGTTGTCAATCTGAGTGGTGATGATGTCGGGGTCGCCGTTGGCGTCGGTGCCGGGAGCCTCTACAAAAGCATAGGTGTCACGGACGACAATCTCGTCAACCTTAATCATCTTACGGATGGCTTCCTTCTTGGCGTCATCGTCAACGTCCTTAATGAGGTCGGCGCGAACATTGCCGTCCACGACGCTCGCAAAGAGTTTGTTGGCGAGGCGGGCGATAACCTTGGAGTGACCAAGCATATCATCCCACAGGTCCTGAGAAATCTCCATCTTCAAACCACCCTGATAGTGCTTCACGCGACGAATCCACTTCACGCGGTTCTGCAGATAGGTGATGGGGTCAGCAGAAGTACCCTCATGAGCGGTGTCATGGTTACTTGCGTCGGTCCACCAACGAGACTGACCAGTCAGCGTTTCCTTGTTGCCGTCGGGAACACCGAACAGAATGTCAATTCCCTGCAAACCACGAGGGTTGTTCACGCTCGTCAGAGAGAACTGGCCCTTAGACACAACCTGATTACGGATGTGAGTCAGAGCGTTATAATACATCTTCACGAGGCCGTCGGTGCCTTCATCGACAAGACCCATGAACACGTCTTCCATCTCAGGAGTCAGAGCGGCATTGCCGTAGCGCTGGATAAGCTGCAACTGCTCGTTGATGGTCGTGCGGTTGAACTTATAGAAACGCTTACCCGTGGGAATGTTGCCAGTCTTGCCAGACAGCTCACGAAGAGCAGCCTCGTAGCCGGGACTCTCAGGGTCTACCCAAGTAGGAAGGGCCGTTGCGCCTGTGCTCGCAATGAGCTGCGCAAAGGTGTAACTGATGCTGGTCGGACTGAACTCGAAACCGTCAATCTGGATGCCGTCATACTTTTCCAAGTACTTGTCTACCCAGCCTTGCCAGTCAAGACCGCCAAGACCATTATCAAACACCGTAAAAAGTCCTATTGGATTGGTATTCATAATGAAATCCTGTAAAAATCGTTAATAACTTGTGCCTGTCACCGTGCCCTGTGCATAAGCGCAGGGGTTGGTTTAGGACACGAACTTAATCTCACTCAATGCGGCCAAATCCTTGACGGCGGCCAGCACGTCTGGATCAACCATGTACGAATACATCTCACCTGCATAGACAACAGTAGCGGTTGCTACAGTGTCGCCAGATTCAATGTCAATGTCGTACAGCAAAGCACCGTTGATACCAAGAGAGGCCACGCCAGCGGCATCATGCTTCTCGTAGTACGTCTTGCCCTCCGTAACACTGGTGTCAGTGGTGGCAACATAGTCGTTACCGCTCTTCTCGTAGTAACCCTTGGTCTTAGGGTTGCCAGAAGGATCGGCAACAGCAGTGTAGGTAGAACTCAGAGTAGCAAGAATCTGCTCCTTGGTGTAGCAGGTTACCTTCTTACCACCATTACTGCCAGCATCGAACCACTTAGCGAAAGCACCACAGCGAATCTTGCCGACACCATTACTGAGCCAATCACTGATGTTGGTCACAACACCACCTGCGGGGAACTGGTCCTTCACCTCGCGCCACACCTTGCGAGCGTGGCCCATGCTCACAGACTTACTTCCGAAGGTATTACCCATCTGTCCCATAGTCGTAATGTGCTAATGTTAAACAATAAAATTCGGTTCTCTTGCCACCGTTCCCTGTGCGTAAGCGCAGGGTTCAGCGTTACTTTTTCCAACCTTCCTTCTTGCCCTTACGTGCAAAGAATCGGTCAGCGGCAGTTTCACCGGTTCCACCTCCGCGTTGGCCTGCTCGGGGCTGAACAGTCTTCTTTTCATCAAGACCTGCTTCTTTCAGGTGCTTGTAGTACAACTTCTCAGCCTTGCTCACGAGGTCGTCAACATCGTAACTCTCACCCTCTTCCAACTGCGGCAACTTCAAGTCGCGCATGGCCTGATTCAGAAAATAGTCCTTGACTTCCACGTTACCCTTCTTAAAGGTGGCTTTCAAGCCCTGTTTCACCTCCTTCAACGTGGCGTTCTTCGCCTCCGTCTCTTTGGCGGTCTTCTGAGACTGTTCATACGCATCAAAACGGGCGTTCAGCTTCTTTGCCCATGCAGGCATGTCGTCTTCATCGTCACCGTTGCCATCACCTTCGCCGTCCTTCGACTTGGTACTGGTCTGCGTAGTCTTCGGTGCAGGGTGGGCTTGCTTGTAGGCCCTTACCTGTGTGCTCACGTCCTTGTGGAGATTACCGTCCATGCGCTTCAAACGCTTTACGATACGACCGACAAAGGTTTCATCTACTTGGGCGTCATCTGTCACTCCTTCGAGAGCGTCATCAAGTTCACCGTTAATAGTCTCTTCGCTCAAAGTAAGGGTTCTTCCCTCACTCTCCAGAGCATCATTCACTTGTTCTAAGAGTGCTTCTCTTTCCATAATGTAAACTGTAAAAATGTTATCCTGAGCGCAATCCTTTTACGCTTCTTTAGTTGCGGGAGCCGGAATCGAACCAACGCACTCCAGGCTATGACCCTGGCGGGCTACCAACTGCCCCATCCCGCGATATTTACATCCAAAAACGTATAAAAATACAAATTTTCTGCAAAAATATGAATATTTTTTGCATAAACCAAATATTTTTGCGTATTTTTGCACAAAAATATGAATATTTATACAATTTGACTCTCTGCAAGACGGATTTGCCGACTTGAAATGAACGAATGAAGCAGTTTTCAGGATATAAAACGAAAAAGGGTGAGCCTATCCTCACACAAGAGTATGCTCAATCCATCCGCGATGCCAATGACCCGCATCAAATCATTGCGCAACTCGGAGGACAGGAGAATGCGCTCGCCTGTCCTGCGCAAATCGTCATCTTCGGCGGTAAGCGTGGAGGCTCAAAGTCGTTCTCGGAACTGCTCGAAGCGCTCTATGACATTCAAGACCGTCATTTCCGTGCGCTTATCCTACGTGCTGAGAAACCTGACCTCGACTCGCTCATTGAGGACTCCTACAATGTCTATGCTCAGTTCGGCGACTACAACCGCTCGGATAATGATAAGACATGGAACTTCTACTCTGGTGCCAAACTAAAGTTCTCATACTACGAGGGAGAATACGAGAAGTTCAAGAAGCGTTTCCAAGGTAAGCAGTATGCATACGTCGCCATCGACGAGATAACGCATTGCGAATACAAGAAGTTCAAGTATCTGCTCACCATCCTGCGTAACGCTTTCCATATCAGACCACGCTTCTGGGGAACATGTAACCCTGATCCTGATTCATGGGTGGCTAAGTTCATTGAGTGGTGGCTCGACGAAGAGGGCTATCCTGACCCAGAGAAGGATGGTGTCATTCGCTACTGTTACATGCCGGGCAACGATGTGAACGAGATAGTATGGGGTGACTCGCGTGAAGAGGTCTATGAAATGTGCAAGGATGATATTCTTAAGCACTGGAAGCCTGCCTACGCGAAGTATGGAACACCGCAAGACCTTTTCATCTTCTCGGTGGCTTTCGTAGAAGGAAAACTGGAAGACAACATCAAACTGATGGAGTCGAACCCAACATACCTCGCCAACCTCGCCAACCAAGACGAGGAACAGCAGTCGCGTGACCTTGACGGTAACTGGAAGTTCCGTGCCGCTGGCGATGACCTCATAAAGATGGAGGACATGCTTCGCTTCTACGCAAACTCCTACCGTAACAAGATGCTTGGTGGCGATGATGCAGAACTATACGCTACGGCTGACGTGGCCCTGCAAGGTGGTGATAACTTCGTCATGTGGCTATGGCAGGGATGGCATATCAAAGATGTGTTCGTCTGCAGGTTCGACTCCAAGACACTTGTAGAGACCATCAAGGCGAAGCTGCTGGAATGGGGAGTGCAGGAAGACCACTTCACATACGACTACCAAGGCATCGGCCAGCTCGTTCAGGGATTCTTCCCAGACGCTATACCGTTCGTCAACCAAGGTACGCCTATCGCACTCTCCAAAGACGAGGAAGATGGCATCAAGAAACTCTATAAGGACTTGAAGAGCCAGTGTGCCGTGCTGCTCTATAAGAAGTTCCGCGATGGTGAGTTGTCTATCGACAACCACCTGCTGGATATGACCTTCGACGGACACGGCTACGGAAAGACAAAGCTACGCGACATCCTCATGAAGGAGCGTAAGTGCATCAGACGCACTCAGGATTCTATCGGAAAGGCGTTCAAGTTGATACCGAAGGAGGATATGAAGAAAATCATCGGACACTCGCCCGACTTCTTCGAGTCGCTACTCTTCCGCATGGTCTTCACGCTGGTCAAGAAGAAGCACCGCAAGGCAAAGAACACATGGTGCATCTAACCACAGTGCCCTGTGCATCAGCGCAGGGATAATCAGAAACCAATTGGTAATTAGATATGGATAACATTCTTAACTACAAGGAAATCCTCGTTCGGGAACCGTTCTACGAAGTGCTCCCGACTGGTTACAAGGCGAACCGCACAGTTCGTCGTGGGCAGAAGGTGTCTGAACCTAACGACCGTCTGCACATGCGCATACTGACGCAGGCTGACTTCCTGCGAATGTACTACCCGTCGGGACATAAGATTATGGACCCGCAACTATATCCTGATATATACAAGCAAGACCCAGAGACGAAGAAATGGTATATGCAGCCGGTCTTCCGCACGGCCTTCGCATTCCAGAAGATTATCGCAACCAAGCAGATTGTTCACCTCGTCGGCAACGACATCCAGTTTGAACTCTCTGGCAAGGTGGAGGAAGATATGAAGGAACTGCGAAAGCAACAGGCATTGCTCACGCTACGGCAGGGATGGCTCGACATGAACATGGAGTACCACTTCTATCAGGCTGTGGAGTCTATCAAGGTGACTGGCGACACGGCTGTTGTGGCTTACTTCGATAAGGATGGTAACGCGCGCTGTAAGACGCTATCTTACCTCAACGGCGATACGCTCTATCCGCATCGTGACTCGCTGACTGGCGACATGCTGCTCTTCGCACGTAAATACTCCGATATCGACGAAGACGGTACATACTCGTCTGAGTGGGTAGAGGTGTGGGATGACAAATACTACTACCGCGCTCGCCGTGGCCTCAACAAGAACAAGACGCTCCAGAAGATTAAGGACTTCTTCGGACTCGGTGGCTACGAGATTATAGAACAGAAGGAGCATGGCTTCGACTTCTGTCCTGTGGCTTACCATCGTGAGCGCGATGGCGCCTGCTGGCTTCCTTCTCAGAACACCATCGAGACCTACGAAGAGGCGGTGTCGTACTTCTGCGAGAACAACCGCGCTTTCGCATTCCCCATCATGTACACGAAGGGCGACGGCGTGGTGTTCAACCCAGACCAGATGACTGGTGCCGTCAAGTACGTGGAGATAGAGGACGAAGACGGCGATGCTGGATTCCTCAACAAGCCAGATGTCTCAGCGGCTTTCAACACACAACTGAGGATTCTCTACGACATGATCTACGAGCAGTCGTTTGGAGTGAAGCCGCCTGAACTGAAATCGGGCGACCTACCAGGAGTGGCTATCAAACTGCTCTTCTCGCCTGCAATCGAGTTGGCCATACATGACTGTCTCAAACTGCAGCCGTTCCTCAATGACCTCGTGAAGTTCGTCAAGTATGCCTATGGCTACCAAGAGAACTGTCAGGCTACGCTCATGGGACTCAAAGTGAACACATGGATTGAGCCATACATCCATCAGAACGACTCGGAGCTGATGCAGAACCTCCAAATCGGTGTGCAGAACAACTTCATATCGAAGCAGACGGCATCGGAGCGCGCTACGAAGTATGCGAAGAACGACGAAATAAAGCGCATCATTGCGGAAGACCTCGAGAAGCGACGCCTCGACATGCAAGATGTGATTCTGAAGCAGAAGGCTCAGACTGACAACGAGATTCGCAAGATTCGCGCTCAGAACGCACTCAAAGGTCAGGATGTCAATACTGGCAACGGCTCTACGGCACGTACTCGCAACACCGACCAATGGGGCAACCGTCCTAATGAGAACAACTGGAAGTCGTGGAACGCTACCCACTAAAACAAAACAGCTATGGAAGTAGAAGTAACATCATCAACAGCAAAGACGGCACGCTCTTACAAACTCGAACCGGAAGAGCTGGCTTTCGCCGACCTCATGGCCACTGGATGGGAACCAGAGGACGCTTGGGCTGTGGCCATCCGTAAAGGTGCCACATGGAACCGCACGGCGCGTAAGGAAGCCATCACTCAGCTGCTGGAAAAAGAAACGACTCAGCAGAGAATCGAGGACACCAAGGGCATACTCTCCAAGGCCCAGACGGAGCGTATTCGCGCTGAGATAAACGCTGACTCCAAGGCGCTCTTCGCACGTGCCACCGACAAGACTTCAAAGATTGTAGAGCTACAAGCGAAACTGGAGGCTTGTAAAGACACTGGCGAATGGCTGAAAATCAATCAGCAAATCATCGACGTGACACGCATGAAGCAGGAAGAGACGAAGAAGGATGACAACACCACGCACTTCTTCCTTCCAACACTCTACCCTGAGTCCTGCGAATACTGCCTACGCAATCCAAAAAACAAGAACAAGTAGTGTGCGGCATGGTTCTGCCATGCCGTCCTCAAAGATATACTGCATTTCAGTTTTGTAATTCATATTGCAAAAAAGAAGGGGCCACTCGTGAGAGCCGCCCCTTTCCGTTATGTATGTCGCCATGCTATAGCAACCCATTCTCCTTCATGCGTCCATACTCAGCAATCAACAGAGCATCGGCATTTTTCAGCGTCACCTTGGTCTTAGGGAAGAGCTGCTGGGCCTTACCCTTCAAGCGGGTCTTGTGCTGAGTATAGCTCTCGTCTTTCTTGGACTTCACACTGAGGGCTGTCTGCCACTTGCTCGGCAACACGTCAATGCAGCGTATCTTGTGGCAGACAACAGCCATCTGAACATAGCCATAGAACTGGCCAAAGGTGAAGGTGCTGGAAACACCTTGCTTGGGCATCGAATGGACTATCTCAATATAGGCGCACTGAGCATCTTTGTGACGCTCTACAAAGTCGCTGATGTCGGCCAGCGTCTCAGGCATAGCAGTAACATCAATGACTTCATGGCTCTCGCTGTCAATAACAGCAAGGCCACCGCCTTTCCCTGGGTCTATACCTAACACTTTCATAGCAGCTTCTTACGCAGTTTTGTGATACACTCGCAGATGTTACCAAGGGCATCCATCATCAGCGCATTATGCAGACTCGGAATGTGCTCGGGCATCGGCTTGCCTTCTTGGATATTGCTCGACACATGAACGATAAAGTCTTCTATAAGAGCATGATCCTCGACGATATGACGCAACTCATTATTTTCCATGCTTGCCTCCTTTCTTCTTAACGGTCTTCTTCTCTGCCACAGTGCCCGAAGCCTTAGCGTCGGCTTCCACAGCGGCCTTGCCCATAGCCACGATGTTCGCTCTGGCCTCTTCCATCTTCTTCACGTCTTCAAGAATGGCATCATCCTCGGCCTTGCTCTCAGGAGTCTCTTTAGGCGCTTTCGTGCGCTCCAGATACTCCTTCAACAGACGACCCTTGGCATCAATATACTGACCGTCGCCCATGATGGTGGTGTCACCATAGAACAACAGGAACAGAGAATACAACGCCTTGTAGTTGTCATCACTCAACTGGTCACCGACAAAGCGGGAGTCAATGTAATAGAACATGGTGGCGTTACAGCCAAAGTGCAACTCCCAGTCACCGCCACGAGTGAACACCTTGATATAAGGCACACCGCCACGGGTAAGGTCAATACCGCGCTGCTTGGAATAGACAGCAGCCTCACTACTGGCTCGCAGAGCCATCAACTCTTTTCTGGTCAAAGTCTTCATGTACTTCAACACAAAGTAATTGCCAATCTGAATCTTCTTGCCGAATGGCATTCCTACTTTCTTGTTCTCTTCCATAATCGTTAGTATTTAATGATTTGATACGTCTCGTCAGGATGGCTCGCTTCAAGACCTTCCTTCCAGTGTTGGGCACTCTCAAAAGTCTGCGAATGAAAAACGTCGACCCAACTGCCGTCTTTCTTCTGCTGAACTCGATACTTATACATAATGATAGGGGTTAGTCATCCTCAGTAATAAAGGTTCCTTTCTCTTCGATATAGTCTATCTTCATCGACTCCTTGCTGATGACGAAATGCTCCTTCAATCGCTCAGGAGTACAGCCGAAGATTTGATACTCACAGCCCTTATGACCACGCTTCTTGAAGAAGCCGCTGCCTATACGGGCCATCGTCTGACCAAACTTCTGCTTAGACACCATCTCTACCTCGTTGTCGGCACAGAACTGCTCCAGACTCTCTAACAGCGTGTCGGTGGGTATCATCACACCGACCTCGTTCCTTGCGCGCATATCCCAACGCATCTGATAAGAATTGATCCAAGCCAACACAGGATTGACACGTAACTGAGCCAACAACATCTGTCGCCTGTTGCCCTCACTCGATGGGAAGATGAAGTTCCTGCGTCGCAACTCGCGAGCACCCCTCAGAACCCAGTTGAAGATGCCGGGATATTCGGCTATCAACTCCTGACTGAGACTCTTGTTCTGTCGCTCCTTGGGAATGGTGACATCAAAGCTGATGAACTGCAACCTGCGGATGAAGCCAAGGCTCTGGTCATCAGGATAAGGCAGCTCGTTCAGATTGAAGATGAGGTAGGGCAGGTGGTCGTTCTCACGCACATCCTCACCAATCTTTCGGTCGGTGACCGGCTCACCGCTGACAATACGCTTGAAGACACCTGTGCGCTTCCTGCCAAACGTCCTGCTGTCGGAGTCGCTGCTCCAGTTGAACAAAGCGTCTCTCAGCAAACGTCGGGCGCGCATACCTTCATCACCAGGAGAAGTAAGTTCGTCGTAGTCGATGCCGCTGATACGGTCACGGCCATAGATGCCCATAGCAGTATTGAAGATGACGCTCTTACCATTACTGCCTGAGCCAATGAGTATCAGACACAGCTCTACCTTCGCACAGTCCTTGCCCTCGCAAGGGTTATAGACGGTGCCACGCTCAATCAGGCCCAAACCTAAGAACATCTGCAGAATCAGACGACTGTTCTTGTCTGGCAACACCTCATGCAGGAAGTTGTTCCACTTGTAACACTTAGCGCGCTCGTTGTACTCGTAGGGATGATAATAGGTGACGTGGAACTTCGGTGAGAAGTCATACAGTCGAAGGTCTCGCAGGTCCAGAACGCCGTTCTTGAACGCGATAACATCATTCCTCGGATTCAACGGATTGTAGTAGCGGATAGTGTCAATGAAATACTTCTTGCAGAACTGACGGTTGCCAATCATGGGAACAATACGCAGATGCTCTAACAACAGGTCGTAGGCACTCATGATCAACTCTTCTCTGACGGAAATGTATATCTTGTCGTCAAAGAGCCAGTACTGGCCGCTGTTATAGAGGATAGAGGCTTCCTTGGCCAAGCGACGGATATTCTTAGTGAACGCCAGCAGCTTGTCATTATAGCCGTCGGAGGTCTTGTAGCCCCACCTGCCTTGCAGGGCCTCAAAGCCATAATCTGGATTCGAGGCACTACTCAGCAAGCCAGCATAAATCTTATCTATAATAGTACTATCTTTCATACGCTCTCTTTTTTAGTGTGAGGCTCCAGACAGTCCTCGGTGGCATAGCTCGGCACATACAGCTTACCAACGCGCACCTTGTAAAGGGAAAGGTCTTTCTTGACGGCCTCACCATCAAGTTTCTCACCTTTCTTAGCAACGCGCACGCGCACGATGGTTCCTGTCTTTCCCTCTACACTCGGGAAGATGGGACATGTCTTGATACGCACCTTGTCACCTCGCTTAAACATCGTTTCCATAGCCTTCTCACTCTTGTTCTTTCTCAATCTTCTTCACGGGCAGCTGATACATCTTCTCGTCGCCCTCCAAAGAGGCAAAGAATTGCTTGCTGCCATCCTCATAGCAACGCATGGTAAATGACACGTCTTTCAGGCTGCCACAGATAACACCATTGAAGACATTGATGACCCAGCCGACATTCGTGAAATTCGGCTCGTAGCCTTGCTCATTCAAGAACCGCTTCATCTTCTTCATCACTATCTGACAGTTGTACTGCTGCTTGCGCATCCACTTCTGGTAACGCTCGGCTCTCAGACGGACATTGACGGTCTTCTTGAAGTTCGGTACCAGAACATTCTCAAAGTCGCAACACAGCCAACCAAGAATGCGCTCGTACATTTCATAGTGCATGGGGTGATTAACAGGATCGCCACTTCTATCCTTACCACCATCCCACAGCTGCTGCTTACGGATGCCACGATAGACTGTAGCATGGTTGCAGTCGAACGTAACGGTAATGCCCTTCTCACGATGAAGATACTCACCGCGACTCTGTTTCTCAAAACCATTCCAGCGAAGCAGACTCTTCACGCTCCACGGACTCAAACGATTGTCTTCTCTAATCATAATTTCTATAGTTGTTTGTTAATAAATAATAGCCACTGTTCCCAGTGCGTAAGCGCAGGGTCTAAACGTCGATCTTCGCCACGCGCCTCAACTCATTCAGGGCCTTCTCGTACTTCTGCTTCATCTTCAAACCAGACTTCCACATCTTCTCGACACCCTTCCTGACATCATCACCAAGTTCTTCACCGACATCCTCTAAGAACTGGTTGTACTGCTCTTCCATCATAGCGTAGTTCTGCTCGAACTTGGCATAATACTCCTTGCGCTCCTCATCGTACTTCTTGAAAGCCTCGATACACTTGTTCTTCTCGTCTAAGACGATACGCAGACGCTTCAACTCCTGCTCGGTACTGAGCTTCAAACCCCAGTTCGTCAACTGATGGTGAACAGGCACCTGACTGCCATCTTCCAACTCTTCGTATGTCACATCGCCCTTCCTCACGTCAAGGCCAAGATGCTCAACGACAGGAGGCTTCTCGTCATTCCATTTCTCCAGCAGTTCTTCTTCTATGGCCACAGGATAGTCAAAGCCCTGTTCTTCACCATCAACAAGAACGCGAGTGGAATTGACGTACCACATCACCTGCACTTTGTCACGCAGGCCCAACACGAACTCCATACCGTTAATACGGTACTTCACACGCTGGCCGCAGTCCTGACGCACGACAACTATATCTCCATTCTGAAACTTACTCATATCACTCGTTTTTAGTCAAACAACATCGGATAATCAACTTTCTCTGCCTCCCTCTGTTCGATAAGGCGCTGACGCTTCTCAATGCTCTTCTGACGGTCTTTATGGGCCTGATTCTGCATGTTCGCAATGCCACTCTTCAAAGCCCAGACGCGCATACCAAGGAGCCTCAGTAGTTCACGCTCTTGTTTGTCGTTGATGACATACTCATTCTGCTTATTCATGTGACCAGCACGGACATTCACCCAGCATCTACGGCCACCGACTTTATCTTCCCAGTCACAATAGACAATGAGGCCGGCACCATGAGGATTGTGATCCGATGGGCTATTCACCTTCGAGCCGTTCCAGGACACTCCTTTGTACTCACCATCATACAACCAGTGGAACACCTTCTCTGCCATCCTGTAAGGAACGGCATAGTAGAGGTGACTCAGTTTCTTGTCATAGTGGGTGTGGTCTTTCTTGAAGTCGGCCATGAAGTCACTCCACGTCCGCTTTATCTCTACCTCAGTAAGCGTCCTGCGACTCGACACAACAAGTAAGTCGGCCTCGTGATTCAAGAAACCCCAAGACACATTAGGTATCACTAAGTTCTTCCTAATGTAGAACGGCGACCAAGGAGAGCCTACAATCAGATGCTCCACCTGCGCCATTTCAAGGTATGTCTCTTTCTGCCTCATGACATTTATAGATTATCAAACAAACCACCTTTATACAACAGGTATAGGCTGATGGCAACGCCTGTCAACGCACTCCAAAAACTGGTCCTTTCTTCCTTACCATGGTTGGCAAGAGCATAACCAAGGCCAATCAACTGTAAGGCCAGATAAGTATAAATCGCCCACTTCATTTCTTCAACTCCTTTCTTATTAGTTCTGGATTGTCATGTATGTTACCTATCACTTCAAAGTCGAAAGAAGGATAACAGCGCTTCATGTCACCAAAGAGAGAGGCCAGCCACATATCGTAGTAGTCACAACCTGCACTTACCTGAAAACCTCCTTCCTCGAAGATGACAGGCGACACATATTCCTTCAACAGCTTTCCTCTTATCTCTTCAAGAGTGAAGATGTCGTACTCTTCATCAGTAGGGAACTCCTTCATCAGAAGATTCTCGTACTCACGCACTCTGAGGATGTCACCCTCATAGACCATCGTGTCGTTCTTGTCTTTCAGACCTGTGAACTCGCCAACGGTAGATACGTCGATCGGATGCTTAAAAGGCCCACTATGAATGTGCGGAGCCTTGCTATACAGATGAAGGTCACCAGCCACCCAGCGCCTGTCATCAAGGCCTATCGTCTTTGCTCTGAATATAATACTTCTCATCTTTCTTGAACTTTGATTATTAATAAGCGGAGAGCACTGGAATCGAACCAGACTCGAACGCATCGAGCGAAGCAGATTAGCAGTCTGTCCCTATCACCATCAAGGCTTACTCTCCAGAAAATTTTGTCCCAGATAAACCGCTTTTCCCGATAAATCACATAACATGCATACTTATATTCCTCTATATCCATCTGCGTATGAAGCGCGTCCGATAACGAAAAATGCAAAACACCAGTATATAAAGGACTTTCAGACATGTTCCGTGAACGATAATCTCGATTTCAGCGAAAATGGCCAAACCTAAGACTTCAAACCCTATATACCTATCATAGAAAAACGGAAACCATTGCAAAGATAGACAAAATCGTTAAAATCATACGCAAAACATATCAACCCAAATATCACGCATTAACATCTTTAACATACACAATCTCATAAATCTGCATAAATCCTTATTAAATACGCATTTACACTATGCCTGATTCTACATAAACGCAATTCTTTATGCTCATAGAAAACGTGAACGATATTTTTCCACTAACCTCGTTATCGACACGAAATGCGTACATTCTTATACGCATCCTCGAATTGTTAAAACGCTCAGAAAAATAGGAAAAAAATTTTTTGAAGGCGACCGACACAGCAAAACTAATTCAAAGCAGGGGGGTACACCCCTGCATAAATATGCACTTTTTATGTATATATGCACATTTTATGCACATTTTATGCACTTTTCCGCTGATAGTATTACATATACTATAGACGTCAAAATGGCACATTTTTGGCCTAAAAACTGCCATTTTGTCACATCTTCGCGCGCTCGGTGGCCGCTCAAATGTTCCACGAAAAAAGGCCGTGAAACTATTGCACACTATAAAACGCCATATATTAAGTGTACTTTAACCCCTTATGTTTCACGCATATACGCCGGAAATTAACACTTTCGCGCTCGTATCTCCTTATATATCAAGCAGTTACGCACACACTATGTAGATATATTATAAATAGGTCGTAACTTACTGATTATCAGTGCTTTACGTCTTATTTATATTTAGTCCAAATTAACACTTGCACTTTGCTATGTTTCACGCTGATTTAGTGACACTTTGCGCAATGTTTCACGGCTTTTCGTGACATATGCACAAAATATGCATAAATGCGCATATATATGCATAACATTTAACATTTGACCCCTATCTTTTAACATTTAGGGCTAAATTGCGCACATTTTATGCACTTTGTTTCACGCATAACTTGCTATATATCAGAGAGTTACGCACTTGCAATGTGTCACTGTAACCCCTATTGTGAGTAACACAAATTTTTATTATCTTTGTACCGTACAAAGGTACAAAGAGTTCTTTTACAGACTGAGACACCGAGACAAGCCAAGCCGATACGCGCGAACCGTGAAACATTAGCGCGTGAAACATATTTAATATTAACCCAAAGGGCCGAGCGTCAGGACGACCGCCAGCCGAAAGGCCGGAAAGCACCACGCACGAAGACTATGGCACAGAAGAACATGACCGCCGAGATTGCAAACGAAGTCAAGAACGTGAAGGGCGCAACCCGCAACACAATCGACGACACAGTGAAGAACGCCGAAGCAATGGAAGGCAAGCAGGAACGAGTGAAGAGCGAACTCGCCAAGGCTTACGAACGAGCCGAAGCCGCCGCCGCCGCTCTCTTCCGTGAGAGTTATCTCTCACAAGTTCAGAACATGATGGCCGAGTGCATCACGAAAGCGATTGCAGACGAAGCCGAGAACATGACGAAGCGCGAACTCGCCGCCGAGTCGAAGACTCTCACACAGATTATCAACGAAGGCAAGGCCGAGAGCAAGGGCTTCACGGTTCGCTTTAGCGACACCGAGAAAGACGGTATTATTGAAGTGCCAGCCGAGACGCTGCACGAGATGTTCGCCGCCGCCAAGCAGTCAATGCTGAAAGTGAAGATTGCCGAGCGCGAGCGCA
>Ga0247610_10002595_pt1 | contig 20600 bp, 13 predicted proteins | sample 174DNAGHGhighgp2_FD_193483 | JGI IMG/M metagenome (GOLD analysis project Ga0247610, IMG submission 193483) | Sheep rumen microbial communities from Palmerston North, Manawatu-Wanganui, New Zealand - 1742 DNA GHGhigh gp2 | ecosystem: Host-associated > Mammals > Digestive system > Stomach > Rumen...
AAGGCGGCACTGCGGGGCTGAATACGCTGTTATACGGATGGAAAAAATTCCGTAAGTACGGAGCCCGGTACCGTCATGCGTTGGAGGCGCGCGACTGGCTGTATATCGCGGAAGTGATTGACTTGAGTGAGTATGCCGGCTGCGATCTGACGTAAAAGTCAGCACAATGAGGTTGGCAAGGCGAAAAACTTGCGAATCTCGCAAAAAAGTAGTAATTTTGCACTGGATTTGAGAGATAAGATAATGAGTTTCTCGGGGCGTTTATCGTTTCCTTCTCAGTCCCGAAAACTCAAAAAGGAAGGACTCTCATCCCACGCGTGTAAATAAACCTAACCCTTAACCCCTCTCACGGCGTGGAGGCTGACAGCTGATGGCTGATGGCTGAAGGCTGATCGGCAAACGCCGAACATCTATGGCAGAAATCAAACCGATGGCATTGATCGAATCAATGCGAAAAAAAGTGTGCATGCACAGCGATGTGTATTTCCGCACGAACAAACAGACCGGCAAGACGACGACCGGCAAACTCTGTAACCCGTCGGACCAGGAGCCGAGTGCGGCACAGATAGCGGCGAAAGCGCGTTTTGCGAAGGTGGTAGCGGCAGTACGCGCTATCCTCGCTGACCCGACCGAGAAAGCCAAACTCAAGGCCGAGTACAAAGCCCAGACGAAGATCGGCTCGCTCTTCGGCTATGCAATGCACAAGCTGAACTCCGATTACGACGAGAACGGGGATAAGATTTAGAGGCCCCACCCGACCTCCCCATGAAGGGGAGGAGAAAAGACCGGCCTGCGGTCTGATAGACCGAATTACAAAATAAACCAATCTTAATAAACAAAACTATGACTAAGAAAGAGATTACAAAGATCGTTATTTCGGTGCTGATAGCCGCTTTGACGGCATTGGCAGCGGGACTGGGACTGAGTTCGTGCAACGTGACCCGCACGATCACCACCAAGTCCGAGTACTGGCAACGCGGAGACACCTCCGCCGTCATCCAAACCCGAACCATCGAATCCTACGATGGGAGCAGGAAATATTAAGCCCCCTCCAACTCCCCCCTGGAGGGGGAGAGAAAGGCGCCAAAGGCTATTAAGGTACAAAGTGACGATGTACATTGTACAAAGGATGTACAAAGGGACAATGTACAAAGGGACAATGTACAATGTACAAAGGAATACACCCTACAAGAACAATCAGCCGCTATCTCGCGGCTCTAAAGAATGAGATAGTCATTCAACTTAAACTTTAACCCCTCCCACGGCGTGGAGGCTGACAGCTGATGGCTGATGGCTGAAGGCTGATCGGCAAACGCCGAACAATTATGGCAAAAGTAACTTATTCTGCCGGTATCGATCATGTATCCGGCGCATTGTCGAAACCGAGCAAGAACGGTCAGCATTCTTGCGCGAAGATGTTGCTGGCAACCCACCGCGTAGCGGCTACCCAGAGCAGCGATTGTAACCGTCTTTATCTGCGCAGGAAAGTAGAGCGTTCGACGCCTGTTTCGCAGAAAGAGATCGCTCTCCGCGAGCGTTTCGCCGCAGTCCGTGCGGCAGTCAAAGTCCGCGAAAATGACCTCGCGCACATCACCCAAGACCAAGCGGACTTCCTCGCGCAGAAGGATCTTGCTACCGGCAAGAAAACCATGAACGCGTACTTATGGTCAGTCTGCGGGGCTGAGTACGATGCTCAGCACTAAGACTGACCATGGGGTCCCCGAGGATTTCTAATCCTTGGGGAGAGCGGAGCTGCCCCGAGTATTTACTACTAAAACGAAGTTTTGGTACCTATACGAGGGGTTAGCCCGCGACGGAAAGTCTGCGGTGCTGAGTATGACGAAGCCCACAACGGCTAAGCCGACAATCAGGCGGCTTCGCCGAAAATCAATGAAAAAAGCGCATTTTCTGCGCTTTTTTCTTGCATATGTCAAAAAAATGTTGTAATTTTGCAACCGAATTTACGCCGAAGCCGTTTTTATGCGGCGGATGGTGGTGGGTTCTTTACATATTGATGGCGTTTATTGACGCTTTGTATTTGACGCACAAAAAGCTTAGCACACTTTTTTACAAATTCAGTCAAAAGCAAAGTAAGCAGTAGATGCCTACGGGTATGACATTCGTACTCGCTCAGTCATTTTGTTGACTGACGTGTTGTCATATCGGCGTAGGTTTCATTGTTGTTTGTTTGACTGAATGGGTAAGTGCTAAGACCCTTGTGCGTAGATGAGCAATAGCGAAGTCTGCGCTTTTTTATGTACACTTGCTCGTACCTACATATTATCAGTGAAGATCACGCACAATAATTAAAAATAAGGTCAATCCCTAAAGGCATAAGAGGGGACTAACAAATTTTGTATATGAAGAAACAATCTTTTCAAGGAGTACTATGTGTACTCGCGGGTATTTCGTTTGCCATAATTTTCATGGCTGTTATGTTCAAATTTTTGCACTTTCCTGGTGGAGATCTGTTGCTTTTTATTGTGGCTCCGGCTATGATGACAGCGCTCTCCCTCTGTCTATACATCTATGTTAGCAAATATGGAGCGCTGAAAGCTTATGTGGAAGAGGAAAAACCTTATGCCGGCTTTTTGTTGAAGGTAGAAAGGATAGCATTTAATACACTTGCTATATTAGGTGTTGCTATCATTTTTCGATTTTGCCACTTGCCGGGTGCAGTGCAGTTACTGACGTATTCCTGTTTCACATTGGCAATCCTCAGCCTTCTTGCAGGCTTTGGAACTTGTAAATTGCTCAACCAATCCCCGAAGGTGTGAGAGGGGAAAATAAATTTAATTATATGAAAAAAGTTCTTTATGTGACTCTGGCAGCCCTTATTGGCTGTATTGCCGTTATCTTTGTGCAACATTCGCAAATCAAGGAACTAACATCAATCCACGCCGATGTAGAGGATGCTGTACCGGAAGAAGCGATTGAGGAAACACCGTCGCAGCCTGTCAGCCAATTGACACCCTATGTGGTTTCCGATGCCGATTACGTTATCCGCGGTGGCAAGTATAGTGCTAAAATCGTATTGGCGGTAGAAGACAGCACCCGGCATCCGGAATTCTATGTGGAGGGAAAACGTATTGGCGATGATGGCATTTATGAAACACCGGTTAGCACTATCGGGTTGAAGAAATATAGCGGAAACGTAGTCTATCAGAATCCTTTTACCGGAGAGACAGAGAACAAACCGTTTCAAGCGCAATATGCTGTAGTTGAGCCTACGGTAATTATGACCAACGTGGATATGGATGTCATGTATCGTGGTTATGATAACAAATTTTCTATATCCGTTCCTGGTGTTCCGTATAACAAAGTCCAAGTGAAGGCAACGGGCGCAACTGTAAAACAAAAAAACTATCTGTGGTTCATTAATCCAAACACAGATGTACAGAGTGTGACTGTTTCCGTCTCTGCGGAAATCAACGGAAAAATGCAAACTATGGGAAGTCAGGTATATCGTGTCAAAAACTTGCCTGTCCCAAGTGCATATTTGTCTGTAAATGACAGAGAATATGCCTCCGGCAGCAATATACCACCATCTGTTTTGACGAATCCTGCTGCGACGCTGGTAGTCAGCTATGGTCCGGATGCGTTGCTGAATCTGCCCTTCAAAGTAACCTCTTTTGCGGCGACAATAAAAGGAACAACCTATAGTAGCGAGGGAAATAAATTCACGGAGGCACAATTGGAAGCAATAAGAAAACTGAAAGTAGGGGAAACTGTTGTCATAAGCGATATTCAAGCCACTTCTCCCACCGGAGCGGTACTACGTTTGGCTCCTGCCATTTATATTGTCCATTGATTGTTTATAACAATGAAATACATTATAACGAATATATTCAACGCGGAGGATTCTGATAAACCTAAGGGTTTTATATCATGGCTTAAGAATTTTATCGGCAAAATGTTATTTTTCGCTATTTTCATAATTGTTTTAGGAGTAATAGCATCAATAACAAAACCGGAACATGTCCCCGCCCAAATAGAAGAAGTATACTATTCAAAAAACGGAAATCCGGTTGTAAGAACAAGCCCATGCAATGCGTACTATGTGTCTTTTTTCAAAGCGACAAGAAAGTGCACCGAAGGTATTTCTTTACAATTGGATAAATTTCACAACGGTTATCAGTTAATTTGTCGTAGTGGCTTAAAAACGAGCAATTTGGGGCATGATTATCACGGCGCATGGAGGGACAGTCTGAAATATGTATCTGAGGCAGACAAGGAAAAAGGCTGGATACCGTTTCAAGGTAAGTATCTGACATTCTATTTTGATACAGGAGACTCGTTAAAACTCTTTCCTGATAACAAAAAGATTTATTACGACAATAAATATAATCGTACAATATACGCATTCTATTATGTGACCCCGAGATGTAGGTATCTCCTTACGCATTGTAATGTGGTACGCATGAAGATGGATGCAGTATTTGATCAAAACGAGATACGTAAGGAACTAAGAGAGGAACTGACTGAGCGCTTTGAGTTGGCAGATAATTACGTATTCCGCCCGGAAGATGTTAAACAAACGAAATAATGCTCAATATTAATAACACCCAATCCCCGAAGGTGTAAGATGGGGAAGCAAAAATTTTATTACAATGAAAAAAATCTTCTTATTCTTTGCAGCAGTATTAACTGCAATGATGGTCAATGCCGGAACGGTTGTCGGTTCTGATTCGATTCCGACAACGGCAGTTTTGGCAAACAACTACGATTTGAGTAGCAATGTCGTTTTATGCTGTTATTTCGATGTGGCACCCTGCGGGGATGTTGTTTTTGCCGGTTCCTACAAAGCGGATGCTACCGGTGCTTGGATAACCAATCCAAGTGAACTGGTTCATTTCGAACCGCTTAGCGGATATAATGGGTGGTACGTTGCTGTAGTACCATATACTACAGGCCTTGAAGGTAAGCCTATTCATCTGAAGCAAAACGGCTCTTTCTCTTGGGACTATCAGGTTGGTGATGAGTATGCCTGGATGCATAAAGGCGGCAACAACGCAATAATACAAAAAGGTTTTTATGGGGAGGCGAATGTGACCTATCCGTCGGCGGGGGCGTATATCTATGAGATTGCTTATTGGAAGAATCATGTTAATCCTTGCGAAAATGTAGCAACCCATAAATATACAGTCTATTTCTTCCCGCCGGAGTGTGAATATGTCACTCCTGCTATCGTAGGAGATTTTGATAACTGGCAAGGCGTGGCAATGGCTCAAACCACGTATAACGGAGCGACTGCTTACAAATATACGATTGAAGATGAAGGAGGACATGGTTTCAAGTTCTTCGATTTGAACCTCAAATGGAATAACGAGATACAATATTATGATTATGTTGCAGATATATGGGATATCAGGGGGCAGAACTTTATCCTTCCGAAAGCAACCAAAGACACAACTTTGATCTATGACTTCTCCAATAGCAGTTTGTACCGTTGGACACAGTGCAATCCTACTTATACCATTGTTCTGTTTGATCCCTACTGCGAGGCTAATCCTGAGTTTGCACCGCAGATTGAAGGGGAATTCAGTAACGGCGAGTCCCTTGACATGGAGCGTGGTACATATCAAGGAAAAGAAGCATGGATTTTGACGGTCAATGCAGCACCAGGTAGCGGTTATCAGATAGTAGAGAAGCATTTCAGTTACGGAAACCAGTTACAGTATTATGATGCCGTTTCCGGACTTTGGTGGGGATTCCAGACAAGATTGTTCCCGCAGGAAGCTGAAGGCACTATTGTTGTATTGGATTACTCGGACACCAATCTCTATCGCTACCCCTTATGTGGTGCCACAGACTATGACTCTACTACGGTCTATGATATACATGTTACACTCAAAGCCCCGGCCGGTGCGCCTGAGAAAGTAGAGATAGTTGGCGACTTCAGTGAGAAATTATGGGAAAACGGAGTGGTGATGAAATACAATAAGGGGTATTATACTGCAACAGTTCAGGCTACGGCAAACCACCAATTCAAATTCCGCGAGGCGCATAATTCCGGCACCTTCTTGGAGTATGCAGATGGTAGCGCAATGGAGAATCTGGTCTTTGGTCAGCACATGGATAGCTATAACCGCATATATCTTGATTTTAGTAACCCCAACCGTTACAAATGGACCGTATGGTCGGAATATGTGCCTTCGGAGACCTACAATTTAACCGTACAAGCCGATAACTCGCAAAATGGTTCTGTCAGCGGAGGCGGCGAATATGAGGAGAATGAGACAGCCATTATTATGGCTACGCCGCGTAAGGATTGCGAGTTTGTGCGTTGGGAGGATGGTAGCACACTCAATCCGCGTTCTGTGCTGGTTACCTCGGATGCCGTCTATACCGCCATCTTTACGCGCGACGTACCGCTGCCGCCTGTTGTGGAGGAGAATACGATGTATTTTACCGCATCGGATACTATCCTAACGGCAAGACGCGTATATTCGCCCTCGGAGATAAGTGCGTATGATAAGCTGATTATTGCAACGGTTGATAATAAGAATGTAATGGGTGGGCAAAGCGATACTACAGTTTATACCTATCGTTATAATATCGAGTATGCACCCTATATGAACATTTCTGAGGTGTCTGTAGTCGAAGTAATACCTTATGGCAGCAGCTATCGTCTGAAAGCGGAAAATGGTTATCTCGCACCGCGTTGTACCAACTGTACCGCTAAACCGAATCAGTTATATGCCGAGGAAACGGGTGGAGCAGACTGGCAGTTTGTTCAGTACGGAAATTCTGTCGTTCCGCAAGCGGTTGCATACGCAAATCGTATGATCCTTTACAATGAACTGGCTCCGCGTTTCTCCAGTTATCGCCAAGTGACCGGCTTGGATCGTCTCCAGACAACCGTCTTTAAGCTGCAAGCTCAGCGCATCATCCCGCAAGAGCCTGAAGAGTTAGAGGAAGATGTGGCAGCAACGTGGGTGGAAGAAGAACCGTTAGAAGATATCCCTGTTGAGATAACACCGGAAGATACAACAGCTGTTATTTCTACACCTTATGTGGATTTTGTTTCCTCCTTTACGGTTATTATTTGGACGGACGAGGCACATACACAAGTATTTGCGGTTCTTACATTTGACATGAACGGGCAACTGCTGTCTGCTGTATTCCCGAATAATATCCGTCGTCGTGCTCCGCGCAACAATAACAATATCAGTTTCGAAATAGGAAATCTGTTGCCTAACACAACGTATTATTACTCAATCATGGCTTGCGAGGATGACGGTTCGATTTTGAAAACCGTTCATGAGTCCTTTACCACTTCCGGCACACAAGCCCTTGACCAAATTTCCAATGACCGGTCACCAATAACTGATAAACTCCTCCGTGACGGTCAGCTTCTCATTCTCCGCGGTGAAAAAGTATACACCGTCACTGGACAGGAGGTAAAATAACACCCAATCCCCGAAGGTACAAGAGGGGGAAGCAAAAATTTTATTACAATGAAAAAAATTATTTTATCTTTCGCCCTGATTTGCATCTCTATGACTGCAATATCGGCAAATCATATTTTTGCAAAGTATTCTGACATGAAAGATGCAGAATTCATGAGCCTGAATATCGGGCTGATGAAGGTAATGTATGGCCTTAGTGCTAGTGAAATTATCTCTCAATTAGACGAGGATATACAAACTCGGGATGCTTTGGAATATATTGACAAAATTGAAGAAATTCAAATTATCAACACAAAAAACAAAGCTTTCTCAAAAATGAATAAGGACATAAAAGTCCTTCGTAAAGAATATAAGGAATTGATGTCTTTAGTATATAATGAGGAAAATCTTCTTTTCTTGTTTAACGATTTGGGAGAAAAGCATGAACTGGTTGTTTTTGCTAAGAAAAGCGAAGACAAATCTCCCAAAAGTGCTTCAACGATTGTTCTAATAGGTGATTTTACTATACAAGATGTCGGGAAAATGATGGATTTCATAATATCCGGAAATACTTCTGATACTACTTCTATTTCTTCTACCGAAGGGGCTCTTCCATATCAATTTAGTATATCGACCAGCAAAACCGTGCAATTTTCCCAAGGAAATTTAATGTACCAACCTTCTACCGACACATGGCGTTTTGCTGATAATCAATATGACTACATCGGTTTGGACAATCGCCTTATTTCACAGACATATGATGGGTGGATCGACCTTTTCGGATTCGGAACAGGAAATAACCCGACTCAGTCTTCTACACAGAATCAGGACTATCCTGATTATACGGAATGGGGAAGCAATGCTATTTCTAATGGAGGTAGTGATTCCACCATCTGGAGGACATTGTCTTATAATGAGTTTTGGTTCCTGTTTTGGAAGAGACAGAATGCGGAGGCACTATTTAGTTTAGGAGAAATTAACGGCACATACGGGTTAATTCTATTACCTGATAATTGGAAAAAAACAAAAAAAACACCGGCCTTCATCAGTTGGGAGGAGTACCGCAATGCCAAAAACTCAGGACAAGTAACAGAGGATTGGATTAATAAATATGACATAGAAAAGTGGAAAAAAATGGAATCACAAGGAGCTGTATTCTTACCTGCTGCTGGTTTCCGAAGAGGAACGGGTGTGAATGGAGGTGAAGCTGGCAATTATTTCACAAGTACTCCATATGACGAAGATACTGCTTATGAATTTAGTTTTAATGCAAACGGTATATATCTTCATAGGTGCAATCGGTTTTCTGGGTGTTGTATCCGTCTTGTACGTGATAGCCAATAATTTCTTTATAGTTTGAATGTTATATAAATGTTCTAAATATGGAATCAAAAGTATTCGTGACTCGAACAATGCCTTGGCATTAATCGTTCGAATGAAATGAGATAAGTAAATTGCTGATACGCAATAATCGACAGAACGCAGTGGCGGAGAACACGCGTGTTTCGAGCCGTCGAAACAAAAAGAGCAGCTGTTTGCTGCTCTTTTGTCGAGAAGACGTGACTCGAACACGCGACCCCTACGTCCCGAACGTAGTGCGCTACCAACTGCGCCACTTCTCGATAATCTCCTCTCATCGAAATTCTCTCGGTTTTGCTTCCTTTCAATTTTCAGTTTTCACCTTTCATTTTTCGAAAGCGGGTGCAAAGGTACTGCTTTTTTTTTATATATGCAAATTATTTTGCACTTTTTTTATGAAAATTGTGTTTTCCGGGCTTAATTGGCTCATTTTTTGCCATAATTTCGCGAACTTCCGCCTCTGTTATGGTATTTGGATCCAATGTTTTGGGCAATTGATAGTTGCCTTCCGGAGTATGGATATAGGCGCTATAACGTCCGTTGAGGACCTGTACATCGCCCCATTGATGGATCGGAGTCGCCATTTGCTGCTTTTGAATAATGAGCGCAATCGCTTCCGCCAGACTTAACGTAAGCGGATCAACGCCTTTGGGGATGCTGATGAACGAATTGTCATAATGCACGTATGGACCGTACTTACCTTCGCCTACTATGATCTCTTTGCCCTCGTATTCACCCAAACGAATAGGCAGAGCCGTTTTGAACAGTTCCATTGCTTCCGGGAGGGTGATGGAGAAAATCGATTGACCTTTCTTGAGGCTGGCGAACTGCGGCTTGTCATCCGTTGCGTCACCCAATTGAACACACGGACCGATCTTGCTGATTTTGGCATATACCGGTTGGTGCGTGACAGGGTCTTTGCCCAACAAACGACCGGCTACTTTTCCCGATGGAATCGAGGAAAGTAAGGGTTGGAAGGTCTTGTAGAACTTATCCACGGTCTGCACCCAATCGGCACGTCCGATAGCGATGCGATCGAACTGCTCCTCCTCATGCGCCGTGAAATCATAACTGAGGATAGAGGGGAAATGCTCCACTAAAAAATCGTTGGTAATGCGCCCCAGATCGGTTGGCATCAATCGTTGTGAGTCAGCGCCGTAGATCTCGGATTTCTGCTTTTCGGTAACCGCTCCGTTCTTGAGCGTGAGGACGCAGGTTTCGCGTTTTTGTCCGGCTACGGATCCGCGCTCCACGTATTTGACATGTTGGATGGTCTCAATGATGGTGGCATAGGTGGAAGGACGTCCGATTCCTAATTCCTCCATTCGTTTGACGAGAGTCGCCTCGTTGTAGCGGAAAGGCGGTTTGGCGTAAGTCTGCACCGCCTCTGCTCCGGTTAGACGCAAACGCTCGCGCTGCGACATAGCCGGCAGAATACGACGTTCCTCCGCTTCCTCGTCCGTCGATTGGACATAGACGCGGGTAAAACCGTCAAAAGTGATCACTTCTCCGGTAGCCACAAAAGCATACTTTGATCCGAAGACAGACACCTCAATAGTCGTTCTCTCGCTCTCTGCTTCCTCCATCTGCGAAGCGATGGTGCGTTTCCAGATCAATTCGTAGAGTCGCTGTTCGTCTTTGGTAGCTCCTGCGGAGAGCGTACTCATATAGGTAGGACGAATCGCTTCGTGTGCCTCTTGTGCTCCTTTGGATTTCGTGCGGAACTGGCGGGTATGAACGTACTCCTTGCCGTATTTCTCAGCGATGACCTCTTTGCTGGTATTGAGTGCCAGATTGGAGAGGTTGACCGAGTCGGTACGCATATAGGTGATATGTCCGCTCTCGTACAGCGATTGTGCCAGACGCATGGTCTTGGAAACGGTGAATTTCAGTTTGCGTGCCGCTTCCTGTTGGAGCGAAGAGGTTGTAAAAGGAGGGGCGGGCAGGTGTTTGGTCGGCTTGCGTTGTACATCGCGGACGATGAACTGCGCTGTGTTGAGACTTTCCAAGAAAGCCTGCGCATCATTCTTATGCGAAAAACGATGGTTCAATTCGCATTTGAGCACCGAGGCATCACCCGGATTTACTCCGATGAAATCGGCGAAAATTCGATATGAAGAGGACGCACGGAACGATTCGATCTCCCGCTCTTTCTCCACGATCAAACGCACCGCTACGGATTGTACGCGACCGGCGGAAAGACCCGTTGCTACTTTTTTCCATAAGATCGGAGATAACTCAAATCCGACGATACGATCGAGCACACGGCGTGCCTGTTGGGCGTTGACCAGATTGTAATCGATATCCCGAGGATGCTTGATAGCATCTTGGATGGCGGATGGTGTGATCTCATGGAATACGATACGTTTGGTGTCCTTATCCGCCAAACCTAACACTTCTTTCAAATGCCATGCAATAGCTTCTCCTTCGCGGTCCTCATCGGAAGCCAACCAAACGGTATCCGCTTTGTTGACCTCCCGACGGAGTTGCTCAATCAGATGCTCCTTTTTGACATCAATGGCGTAGTGGGGTTGGTAACCATGTTCAAAATCAATACCCATCGAGTTTTTACCCACGGGTTCAATGTCACGAACATGTCCTTGGCTGCTGAGCACATGGTACTCACTTCCTAAAAATTTCTCAATCGTCTTCGCCTTTGCAGGAGACTCTACTATTACTAAATTTTTGCTCATAATTGCTATAAAATAAGGTGTGACCTTCAAAATCGGCTGCAAAAGTAGTATTTTTTATTTATTTGTGCAAATTTTTTTTCAAATACTTGCATATATCAAAGATATTTATTATCTTTGCACCCGATTTGAAAAAAATAGTTGTAAAATTTTTTTAAAAAAGGCTTGCATGAATATTTTTTTAGTCGTATTATTAGTGCTCGCGGGCGTCGCGCTATTGTTAATGGAGATGTTCCTTTTGCCGGGTTTCGGCATTGCGGGAATAGGCGGTTTCGGTTGTTTGATCGGAGCAGTCGTATTGGCGTGGATGACAATAGGTCATGTCGCCGGATTGATTACGCTGGGCGCCTGTGTCGTGTTAACCGGATTGGCGATATGGGGCTTTGTCCGCAGTCGTGCCTTGGACAAGATGGCTTTGGATACCAAGATTGATAGCCATGTGGAGTTGGCGAACAACAAGTTGAAGGAAAAAAACGGAACAAAAGAAGCGAACGAGAAAGAAACAAGTAATAACCAATAAAAATTTTAGTCATTATGGAAGGAATCGGAATTCTTCAGTTAGTGCTGTTTGCCTTGATAGGCATCGGTGTGATCATTTTTCTGTATTATGTGCCCTTTATGCTGTGGATCAACGCAGCGGTGAGCGGCGTGCATATCAGTTTGATTCAGTTGTTCCTGATGCGTATTCGTAAGGTACCTCCCACCAAGATTGTGAATTGTCTGATCGAGGCGCACAAAGCCGGTTTGACGGATGTGAAACGCGACGGGCTGGAGGCGCATTACTTGGCGGGCGGTCATATCGAGCGCGTGGTACACGCCTTGGTATCGGCGTCGAAAGCCGGAATCACGCTGCCGTTCCAGATGGCTACTGCTATTGATTTGGCGGGTCGTGATGTGTTTGAAGCGGTGCAGATGAGTGTCAATCCTAAGGTGATTGATACGCCTCCTGTAACAGCAGTAGCGAAGGACGGTATTCAGTTAATCGCGAAGGCGCGTGTGACCGTTCGGGCGAATATCAAACAGCTCGTCGGTGGTGCAGGAGAGGACACCATCTTAGCCCGCGTAGGAGAAGGTATCGTAAGCTCAATCGGTAGTGCCGAGAGTCACAAACAAGTGCTCGAAAACCCCGATTCCATCAGCAAATTAGTGCTTTCCAAAGGTTTGGATGACGGTACTGCATTTGAGATTCTGTCTATTGATATCGCGGATATCGATGTGGGTAAGAATATCGGTGCGCAGCTGCAAATGGATCAGGCGGAGGCGGATAAGAATATCGCGCAAGCCAAAGCGGAGGAGCGTCGCTCTATGGCGATTGCCCAAGAGCAGGAGATGAAAGCCAAAGCGCAGGAAGCACGCGCGAAAGTGATTGAAGCGGAGGCGTTGGTACCGCAAGCAATGGCGGAAGCATTCCGCAATGGAAACTTGGGTATTATGGATTACTATCGGATGCAGAATATGCAGGCTGACACCGCCATGCGTGAGAACATCGCGAACGGCGGAGAGCAGAAGAAGGGGAAGAAATAATCTGATGGCTGATAGCTGAATGCTGATAGCTTTATTGCAATATGGGATTGAATGGGCTAACCCGCAGGCGAATATCGGATTGTTGGACGAACGTCTGCGGGCGATAGCCGGACAAGCAGACATAGCGGTGGTGCCGGAGATGTTCAGCACCGGTTTTTGTACCGATCGCCCCGGGTTGGCAGAACCTTGGGGCGGATCGACATGCCAAGCCTTACAGCACATGGCGGATACGTATAACCTCGCGATCGTCGGGTCGATGATGGCTACGGAGAACGGGCGGTTATATAACCGCGGTTTTTTATTCAGCCCGCATGACACGCCGCAGTATTACGACAAGCACCATCTGTATAAGAGTGGAGGCGAAGCGGAGTTCTTCACGCCGGGCAACGAAAGGAAGATATTTGAGTACCGCGGTGTGAAGATCCGGTTGGCGGTTTGTTATGACTTGCGTTTTCCGGTATGGCTGAGACAGGACAAGCGAAACATGTATGATATACTGATCGTGGTAGCTTGCTGGCCAACCATCCGCGTGCAGTATTGGGATGTGTTGTTGCCGGCTCGGGCAGCGGAAAATCATTGCTATGGCATCGGGGTGAACATGGTTGGTACGGACGGACTGCAATTGGATTATAACGGTCATTCCGCCGCGTACGATACCTGGCTCAAGGACTTGGCGGGTTTTGAGGATTATGAGCAAGGTACCCGGATCGTGGACCTGTCGATCGAGAAACTGAGACACTTCAGGGAAGTACTGCCGCAATGGCAGGAAGGGGATGAGTTTGATATTTGAGATTTGAGATTTGATATTTGAGATTTGGTAATTGGTAGTTGGAAATTAATTGGCACATAAAAACCTTGACTTCGGAGGAGCAGCAAGCTGCCGAGTGTCTGGCGAACGAACTGGATATCAGTCCGGTAGCGGCGCGTATTTTAGCGGGTCGTGGTATCCGTACGGCGGCAGAGGCACGGGCGTATATACGTCCGTCTTTGGACAGTTTGCATGATCCGTTTTTGATGCGCGATATGGGCGCAGCGGTGGATCGTTTGTGCGACGCGATTGATAACCATGAGCGGATTATGGTGTATGGCGACTATGACGTGGACGGTACCACCGCGGTCGCGCTCATGTATTCCTTCCTCAAAACGCAAACGGATAATCTCATCTATTATATCCCCGACCGCTATACCGAAGGATATGGTATCTCCATGAAAGGCATCGATACCGCCAAAGAGCAGGGGTGTACGCTCGTCATTGCTTTGGATTGCGGTATTAAGGCGGTGGAGAAGATGGAGTATGCCAATAGCATCGGGGTGGATTTTATCATCTGTGACCATCATACGCCGGGGGAGGTTATCCCGCGGGCTGTAGCGGTGCTGAATATGAAACGTGCCGATTGTTTGTATCCGTTCAAGGAACTGAGTGGCTGCGGTGTGGGATTTAAGTTAGCGCAGGCATATATGCAACGCCGGTTGTTGCCCATGCAGGAGTTGTATCGTCTGCTACCGCTTTTAGCGATGTCTATCGCCAGCGATATAGTACCGGTGACGGGCGAAAACCGCACCTTGGCTTTTTACGGCTTGCGTGCGTTGAATGCGCAGCCCTCCGTTGGTATGCAGGCGATCATGAAAGTGGCGGGGATAGAGGGTAAGACGATTACCATCTCTGATCTGGTGTATAAGTTTGGTCCTCGTATCAATGCTGCCGGACGCATCAAGAGCGGAGCAGAGGCGGTTCGTCTGCTCATTACGGATGATGCCGAGGCAGCGCTACGGTTCGCACAAGATATTGATTCGTATAACCAGGACCGCCGGGATTACGACTCCAAAACAACGGATGAAGCGCTCGAACAATTGCAAAAAGATCCGATGAATTCGGAGAAATTTACTACTGTAGTCTATTCACCCGAGTGGCATAAAGGGGTAGTAGGTATAGCAGCCAGTCGGTTGACGGAGACGTATTATCGTCCGACGATCGTGTTAACGGCGGGGGAGGATGATATCATCAGCGGTAGTGCCCGCTCGGTGAGCGATTTTGATATCTATACCGCCATCGATTCGTGTCGCGATCTGCTCACGAATTTCGGCGGACATAAGTTCGCAGCCGGATTGAGCATGCACAAGGCGGACTTGCCGGAGTTCAAAAGAAGGTTTGAGGAATATGTGGCGACTCATATCACGCCTGAACAAAGGGTTCCTACTTTGGAAATCGAAACCGAGGTGGAATTGAGCGATATGAATTGGAAGATGTATAAGATATTGCAATGTTTAGAGCCCTTCGGTCCGGGAAACGAGCGTCCGCTTTTTTTATGCCGTCATCTGATCAATAACCGTAACACCCGCGCTGTGAGCGAAGGCAAGCATCTGCATCTGGATCTGACCGACCGGATGGTGGCGATGGACGGTATCGCTTTCGGACAAGGAGATAAGGCCAACCATCTGCAGAACGGCAAGGAGGTGGATGTCTGTTTCTATCTGGAGGAGAACTCGTACCGAGGGCGTACAACACTCCAAATGAATGCCCAGGACATTAAATTGGTGGAAGGGTGAATTCGCAGGAATTTTTGTTAGGAGGAAATCATTATCATTATGGGAAGTAACAAACATTATTTATCGCGCATTTTATTTTGTTTTTTGATGTGGGTGCCGATGCACCTTTTCGCCGTTGGATGGACTCCGACGGATGCCGGCCTGGTAGTGAATCTGGAGCAGGGTGAGCACTTCCTGTTGTCGGTATGGGTTGATAAGAACGGTAACGGCACAGAAGAACCGGGCGAGGAGCTCTTCGTTAGTAACTATAACCGCTATACGGGTGGTTATTACGGTTATTCGGATGGTTCGTTTATGAAACTTCTCCCTGCCACGGAAGTAACCGAGATGAACGAATGGAGGGTGGGTGCGCCTTTGGATCGCGGTAACAAAGCGCTGGGCGGTATCGTTTATACAATCTGGAACGACGGTAAGACGCTTAAAACGTTTGATAATTTTAAGTTCCTGGGTGACCTGACGAGTAATTACGCTGATGCAAAGGCCTGTGATGTCGTGTTCGTCATCCCTACCAATCGCAGTGTGCCGGATGTAACTCGCAGTCCCGGTCCTAACCCTACGTCTTTTGACCCGGGTAATACATTAAAAAAAGGAACGGCTCCTTTCGATGGTGCAACCGGTACTGGTTTCTTAGGGATGACCTATCGCGAGGTCTTTATGTTCGAGATCCCGAAAGCCAACAGCCCGCAGTCCTATACCAATGCTGCCTTGGTGACCTTCAATACGACGCTATCGACTTGGAAATTAAGTTCAGGTGCAGGTGATATAGCAAAAGGTAAAGCGGCTTATGCCTATGCGGATAGTAAGCACGATAAGACTCCTCGTACGCTTTTCCGTCTCTATATCTTGGATAAGCCGTTTGTGAGCTGTCCGAACACCTATTTCTTCGCGACCGACGAGCAGGACTATATAAACTACCGTAAGACTGAAGACCGTCTCCCCGGTTCTCAAACAGCTGCGGATAGTACGGCTAAGAGAAAGATCTACACCATGGACTATCTGACGCGTATGGATCGGGTGGAGGAGACACGCATCTATAAAACCGATTGGATGCGAGTACCAACGAATGATAGTACGTATTTCTACGTAGGTAAGTACAATACTTATGTGACCGATGCCAATAAAGCCACTATCAAATTAAACGGTGCCTGTACTGCCGTTTCGCAGTTCACAAATATTGGAACGCTGCGTATTGATGCATTGAAAGATGCTACTTGGGGAGCGGAGAATGACAGCTTTTTCATAGCTCCTGCAAATGCGCTTGGACGGATGGTGGTGGATACTACGTCCGCCAAAGAGAACTTAGGAGTAGCCTTCGAACCGTGTGGATATATGCTCAAGGTAAGTACCGGAACGAACGTGCGGATGAAGCAAGACCCGTCTAATCCGAATATATGGATCTCTGAGGAGATGTGGACGATCGATACGACTTGGGCTAAACTGAAGATCAAGGCAACACTGATGACGGACTCTGTTTTCAGCGAGACCGATCCGGGGTGTGATATCGAGGGTTGGAGTAAGTTTGTTGTCGGTACATCTGTGCCGGTGAGTGATGGGACATCGGTGGTTGATAAATCCGGTTATGCCTGTATCACTATTGATGATGAGCGTCCGAACGGTCATTTAGAGTTCGTTTTGGTCAATAAGGGAAAACGAATTCATTATGACAATAATAGATTGTTAGGTGTGCAAATTCCGGATCAATATCCGTTAGGGGATGCTACTACCTTGAGAATAGAACAGCATCGTCTGAAAGCCGGTTATATCTTCGATGGTTGGACAACAAATCCGGATGGTACGGGTACAAAGTACCAAGCAGGAGACGCTGTGGATCTTGCTTCCCTTCTTCCGGATACAAAGGACTCTGTGCTTAATCTCTATGCCCAGGCTCACTATGACGGTACGCTGCAGGTAGCGATATCGTTCATCGGCGCAGATGGTAAACGGTATTACATGACGCACCCGGGATCTGCAACGCCTCGTTATGCTCGTGCCCGTCATTTTGAGGATTGGGAGAATACATGGCAAGGTATGGAGAACGCGGCTAACTTAGATCCGAACTACGTCTCTACCTTCGAGATGCGGCATCCGAACAATGAGCTCAAAGCATGGGGAGCCGGCATCCCTGCAGATACAAAATTGGATACCACGGAGATGGTGTTAGATCCGCGCCGTTATACGATGCGAGGTTACGTGGACTCGTTAACGTTCTACGAGAACTTCCAACCGTCGAAGGACGAGTATTTAGGTTTGTACTATACCAACCCGAATGTCATCTTGGCGAACAATACTTGGGCAGGTTTGTTTACGACCACCTCTACGGAAACGCCTACCGGTTGGCCGGACTATCAGGTATCGTCTATCGATTCGGTTAAGATAAAGTCAGAGCGTTATGTAGAGGAGGAAGACCCGGAGAATCACCCTGATTCTTTGACGCTCAAGTTGCGTAGTAACAACGACAAACCTTATGTATGGTACAATGCAACTGCTGACGAATTTGACGGTGTAGCTACAGAAGAAGCAGCTACTTATTTCCAAATCTCAGCCGTAGTTCCGGCGGATGCACACTATATCATTGTGCCGGATACCACGGAGGCATGGCGCGATACGATTACGTTCGGTTATCACAACAATCTCCAAACGCGTGAAGAGTTATGGACCAGTTTGATCGGTAAGCAGCTGATGGCGGTGATGATAGTAGGAAAAGATACGGTCTTCTTCCATCCGAACCGCAATAAAATCATCAATGACCCCAATGAGTTGTACCTCTCTAAGGACTTCCGCGTGTCCCAGTCCTATGAGTTCATCCCCGATGCCCGTGTGACGACTGTAGCCGAAGAAGACCGTGTGACTTTTGAAACGACTGACTACCACTGGCACAACGATATCGTGAGCGGTGCAAACAGTCCGATGAACGTCACGGATGGGGCAGGTAATTATATCGATATCATCGATACCATCCGCATTGCCCTCAGTCATGGCGGTATCAGCCAGATCAAGGAATACCGCGGTCGTTGGAATGCCAACAATCCCAAGGTGACAGCCAGCCCGGATGGATCGTCCCGTACTCGCAACGTCATCATCCGCACCAAGACCTATCACTACGGTGCAGACGAGGTGAAGTATATCCTGACTTCTGCACAACAGAACTATTCCTTCAACCCGTTTAAGGATCAATCGCAGCAGATCAATTTCACGCTGACCAAGTTGACCACGCACGACTTGTTAGATGTGGACAATAATCCGATCCGCACGGATACGGTCAGTGCAGAGGATGTGACTGATGAGTTGGCAATGGTATATACGGTTTGTAGTTTCAAGGAATCGGATAGGTATTTCCACATAGATGCAGTAGAGACAAACATGGATCATGTGACGGTGCTGACTAACGATACGAACCGTACGGCGGGTGAAAACATGGATACCCTGGTCATCAGCGGTTTGCAAGTGGAGATTGATGGAATAGACTATCCGGTTGAGACGGCGCGTGTACCGCTGTCGCAGACCTCGCTGGTAGCCGATGAACTGCTATGGTCGGTGGTGCATAACGGGCAACGCTACTTCATCATGGCTATCAGAAGTGGCGAGAGTTATTCGCTGCAGTTCCGCCAGTTTACCCAGAGCGGTTCGTCCATCTATCAATATGGTTCCAAGATTGCATTGGAGAAGGGTTCCAATGCAGGCGACAACACCAGCGGCAAGTACATCACGCCATGGACATATTCGTATAACCCCGAGAACGCAAGCCAACTGTCGTTGAAAACGGAGTACGGTATTGATCGCTATTTCAATATCCCGACCGATGCTATCGGTGCTACGGCGGGTATTCATAGAACCGATTCCTCTTTCCTGACCTACCATTATGTGAATGTCTATACCAACGACAATACCAACCAAGAGGAGCTGGTGAAATTGCAATTCGGATCCGACAAGTGGTTACAGTTCGACGGTTCGGCACTCAAACTGGTAGGTAGCGAAGATGATGCTTCTATCTTCTCTTGGACTTACATGGTGCATGAATTCAATCTGCAGAACAACGGCACGTATCCCAGTCACGAGCGGGTAGAGTTCGGCTATAATGCTACGCCTAAGGTGACCATCAATACGAAGTACAAAGCGTATAGTGAGTACTCGGTGCTTTTGAACAACAAGCTCACTTATTTCGGTCGCGCTGAGTCCGCGCACTACACGGGCTACTTGGAGAATGCTCCGTGGTTGACGACCTGTACGATTGATACGATTCGCGACCATCGCACAGCGACCTTGAGTGGGTTCACCGTTAGTTTCGATAGAAACAACATGACCACGAATGTCACTCCGACGGGCTTCAGTCCTACCGAAGTGAAAGATGCCGGCGGTAACTATATCGACATCGTCGATACGCTCCGAGTACGTCTTTCGCTCAAAGAGGATGCTCCGGCATATCGCTTCAAAGACAAATGGAGCGGATTCAGCAGTATCTCCGACGGTGATCTGAAGATACCTCTCGTGCGTAAAACCTACCACGAAGTTTCCTTCGATACGGTCTTCTGTTCGGTATCCAATGATGAGGTCAATGTCTCCTTCCCGGCAATCCTCATCAAAGATGGCGTAGGAAAGAACGATACTCTCTTGTATGTGCTCAATACGATGCGCAAAACGGGTACCCGCCTGCAGGATGTAGAGGGTAATCAGGTCACAGAAACCAGTTCTTCTTACTCCAATGTGACCCATGACATAAAAGACAAATCAGGGAACGACAGCATCATCGGTATGCACTTGAACGACAAGGCTCTTGCCGAGGTGCGACTGATGGATGAATACGGTAATACACCGTCCTGGTGCAAGATCAAATCAAAAGGCGACAATACCCTCGTATTGCAATGTTTGGAGAACGGTGTCTATGCGCCGCGTACGGCATACCTCTACTTCGCGTATATCGTCACAACGGAAGGTAAGATGCGATTCGTCAGTTATCGTATCACGGTATCGCAGGATAGTCACTTCTCCAATGCTTCACTTCAGCAACTGGTTCACAGCAACGGAGCATCGGGGGATGAGATGGCGAACGGTATGCAGCAGGTACATGAGAACAAACGTATCCTCTATTATT
>Ga0247610_10002597_pt1 | contig 20599 bp, 15 predicted proteins | sample 174DNAGHGhighgp2_FD_193483 | JGI IMG/M metagenome (GOLD analysis project Ga0247610, IMG submission 193483) | Sheep rumen microbial communities from Palmerston North, Manawatu-Wanganui, New Zealand - 1742 DNA GHGhigh gp2 | ecosystem: Host-associated > Mammals > Digestive system > Stomach > Rumen...
TATACACATTCTGACTATGATTTCGTTGAATATGCATTTCGAAAAGCGTTGAATCTGTAAAGGGAAACAGCATCGTGCTTACACGGTTTTTTACACAGTTTACCCATAGATTTGCGTAGATTTACGTAGATTTACGAGTTGCGGCCCAAGGTGTATCTCTCGTTAAATGTTCTCTTTTCCCTTTATTATTTTGATTTTTGCCGAGTTCTCGTTTAATATGTTCATTCCGCGTTTTACGCGTTTCGATGGGCGGCATGTATTAAGCACTAACTTTTAGCCCCATATAAACCGCGCTTTTCGCCAAATACTAAAATTAATCTGTATCTTTTAGAACAATTTTGGAATAGCTTACGCAGAGCTTACGCATTATTAACAGAAAAGCGCCTTTTTGCATGACAGAGAAAGCAGACAATTTGCCTAACAATTGTCTGCTTTCTTTTTTGTTTATTCATGAGTATACAGCTATATTAATCCGTAAAAAAGGAGGTTAACATGTCTTGTCTCGAAAGGTTTCTGTGGACCAAGCTACCACGCTCAGTGGTTCCTTCTTGTAAGGGTATACTCAGCCATTGGGCTCATCTTGCTGCCCGTGCTGCCTTCCGGAAAGGCATTGTCTCTTATTGCGGGCACCGGAATCCTGTTGAACCGGGAACCTGGGCCGGCGGCATTGTCGGTCTGAAGAGCATTCTCGGTGTGAAAAAGCGTGAACAGGCACTCGATATTCTCCGACAGCTCTCAGATCTCGGGTATCTCAGCTTTGAGCTGGACGCTAAAACGAAGCTGCTGACGTACCGCATCACGGATTATGAGCTGGATTACTGCGGCGCTCCCTGTGATCCCGGTGCTGTATATGCTACCCCCGGCTATGGCTTTCTATGTATCCCCCGGTCTATTACAGAAAGACTTGTATCTCAAAACTACATATTTAATGAAGCTGATGCATGGCTGGATCTTTGGTGCCACACGATATCCATGGACCCCAGAAATGCGTTTTCTTTTTTTGCTCCGGTTTGTCAATACGGCAAATACGGAGTTTTTCTGACTTTGGAGAATCTGGGACAGCGTTGGGGCTGGGAGAAGACCAAGGTATGGAGGTTCCTGCAAAAGCACGCGGACGTCTTCGCTCTATGCCGGCTCCCCGGCTCTTATGGCTGTCTCATTTTCAATACGCTCTATCCCTGCGATACAGAGGTCTCTCTTCCGACAGACGAGCAAATAGCAAACGTACTCGGAGCTGTACGGGATTTCTCCCGGCATGTTGTCAAACATGGGTTACAGCGTGAGCATATGAGTCGGATGGTCGTGTGGTACAGCCGCCGCTATCTTCTTTCGGTCGGCCTCCTGTCCCCTTCTGCTCGTCAAAACCGTCGCGTTGCACTTTTCCATACCTTTAAACGCGCGTATATTTCTCTCTGTTGGATTTGGAAGAATGGTGATTATGACTTCCAAGGTGTAGTTAATAGGAGTCCCCCACAGTCTTCCATTGTCGCTCCGATTAGAGGCCCCTGTCCGGTGGATCTGAACGAATACTCTAAGGAGCTTTTCAGCTATGCATAACAACTCTCTTTGCACCGCCGCGAACGCCGAGGCGGTTCTTTCTTTTCTGCGTGATCGTGGTATCCTTGAGGACGATGGCGCAACACCCCAGCAGGTAGAGGAGAAAAAGCGAAAGCAAGCGTATCACAACACGCTTCTCCTGCTCACAAATTATCGAAGCATTCTTTGGCAGACCGAAAGCGAGCTGGAATCCGTGGCCGCCGAGCTCAATCTCCCTCTGCGAAAGCTTGACGCTGTACTGAGCCGAATTGACGCAGAGATCGGCATGGAAAACCGTCGGCTTGAGCTTCGCTTGGAGAGGCTGGCTAAAACCCGGCAGCTTTTGGATCAGATCAATGATGCTCTGACTTCGCTCAAGCATAAGCCTGGAAACGGTCAGTTGCTCTATGATCTTATCTATCTGACCTACATTGCGGAGGATAAGATGCGCCAGACAGACGTTCTCTTTCGTCTGAACGTTTCCAGGCGGCACTATTACAGGCTGAAGGAACAGGCAATCAGCATTATTTCACTCAGACTGTGGTGTGCTCCCAATTCAGACCTTGATCTGTGGCTGGAACTGGTGTCCATGCTGAGCAAAGGAGAGAAAAGCACAGCAAAGTCCGGTTCCTGATGAGCTGAAACAGCGCCCGGCTAGCCTAAAGTGACCTGCCGGGCATTTTCAGTGTGCTGTCAAACTGTTTTATAAATCTGAATTGCTGGCAGCAAATCCAATACGCGCGGCGGGTGAAGTGTACTGAAGTGTACCCCATGTCAAGGACAATTTTGAAATTTAGGGGGCACAGAGATTACTACTACCTAAAATCTCGGCATACTTGCCAGTGCAGGGGCTGCCGTCGTCAAACTTCCGTGACAGCCGGAACAGTGATGCATCATACGCATTTGCCTCTTACCATCTGGTTTTGGGCTATTTATCTTTGTGCTACGGATAAACGAGGTATTTCTGCAAAGGGCTTGGCACGGCAACTCGAATTATCTTACGAAAGCGCTTGGTATCTTCTCGTGAGAATCCGTAGTGCTATGCATGACCGAGATCAGAACTATATGCTGCAAGGCATCATCGAAATGGATGAAGCCTATTTGGGCGCGTCTAAACATGGTAAAAAACGTGGCCGCGGCACAGATCGTCAGAAAATGGCTGTTGCCGTATCAAAGAATGCAAATGAGCATCCTCTTTTCCTGAAGCTTCAGATTATTCCCGATGTGAAGACATCGACACTTCAAAACGTTGTCAATTCCTGTGTTACGCCTGATTCTACGATAGAATGTGATGGGTACAAGAGCTATCCAAAGTTGGAAAACGTATCGGTCGATGCCTCAAAATACGAAATCGGTGATCTCAAATGGGTTCATGTAGCGATTGGTAATTTCAAGTCCTTTCTACTGGGAACTTATCACGGAAGCTGTGGCGATTATCAGCCCTATCTGGATGAGTTCTGCTTTCGATTCAATCGCAGATTTCAGCCTGGTCAGCTATTTTCCAGGCTCTCACGCGCTGTCGCTACATCTTGTACCTTGCTGAGTTAAGCCGATACCCATAAAAAACAAAATAGCGAAAGAATTATCTGCGCAGGTTCCTGCCGAATGCCATAACTGCGTCAGGAAAAGGACAACGCGATTTCTATCTCCTGAACCTCGCGGGAACTGCCGCCGACAAAGATACGGAATTTGCCGTCTTCGAAGCAGTAGCAGCCGTCGTTGTTATAAAAGCCCAAACTCTGCTTGGGGAGAGTAAAGCGGATTGTCTTTTCCTCACCGGGGCACAGGCTCACGCGACAGTAGTCCTTCAGTTCTTTTACCGGACGCACCAGGCTTGCTGCCACATCCTGGATATAGAGCTGCGCAACCTCGGTTCCCGCGCGTTCGCCGGTATTCCTCAGATGCACGGCAATTTCCAGCGCGTCGTCTGCTTCGGAAACGCGCAGCTCGGAATAGACAAAGCTCGTGTAGCTCAGGCCGTGGCCGAAGGGATAGAGGGCGTCCCAGGGCGCATCCAGATAGCGGGAGGTGAACTTGCTCTTGCTGCCGGGACGGCCGGTGCTGGGATGGTTGTAATAGATGGGGCACTGGCCCGTCACCGCCGGGAAGGAGGACGAGAGCTTGCCGGAGGGATTGACGTCGCCCAGCAGCACGGAGGCCACCGCGTCGCCCATACGGATGCCCAGGTGCCAGGCCTCTAAAATAGCGGGCAGGTGCTCCGCCTCCCACTGCAGGGCCAGGGGGCGGCCGTTCATGAGGACGGTGACCACCGGCTTTCCGGAAGCCAGCAGCTTTTGAAGCAGCTTCCGCTGTTTGCCGGGAAGCGTGGTGTCCGCCCTGGAGGAGGCTTCACCGGACATAGCGTCGGTCTCGCCTACCACAGCCACGATCACATCGCCGTCTTCACATGCCCGCGCGATCTCTTCCTCATTGAGCTCACCCTCCGGGCCGCCGCAGGGATAGTACCGCACATCGGCCCCGGCACTTTCCAGCCCCGCGCGGACGGAGACGCAGTCCTCCGGCTTCCAGGCCATGGCCCAGGCGCCGCAGACCTCGTTGCGGTCGTCAGCCAGCTTGCCGACAAGGCTGATCTTCTGCTTCCGGTTCAGCGGCAGCAGATTGCCCTCGTTTTTCAGCAGCACCATGGACTCCTCGGCTGCCTTGCGGCAGAGAGCGATATGCGCCGCCGGGAGGCCCTGTTCATAGGCATTGATGTCCGCTTCTGGCACATAGGGGTTTTCAAAGAGCCCCAGCCAGACCTTCACGGAGAGGATGCGCCGCACGGCCTCGTCGATGACCTTCATGGGGACGACACCCTTCTGTACTGCCTCTTTCAGATAATCCTTGTAGATATGGGTGCCCATATCCATGTCCATGCCGGCGAGGGCGGCCTGGACGCCCGCGTCACGCTCGTCCTCGGCAATGCCGTGGGTCACGCATTCCCGGATGGCGTTGGCATCGCTGACCACGAACCCTTCCAGGCCCATTTCGCCCTTAAGAACATCCCGCAGCAACCACTTGTTCACCGTGCAGGGGATGCCGTTGAGGTCATTGAAGGCGGCCATGACTGTGGCCGCGCCCTCCTCCATCGCCGCGCGGAAAGCGGGCAGATAGACGTTATAGAGGTTGGAGACGGACATGGAGGTGGTGTTGTAGTCCCGGCCGGATTCGCAGGCGCCGTAGGCCACATAGTGCTTGGTGCAGGCGGCCACATAGTTTTTCACGCTGCTACGGTCATTCTGCAGGCCGCGGATCTTGGCCCGGGCAAAGCGGCTGCCCAGGCAGGGATCCTCGCCGGGTCCCTCGGAGACCCGCCCCCAGCGGGAATCCCGGGCCGCGTCGATCATGGGGGCAAAGTTCCAGTTGATGCCATGGGCGCGGCTTTCCTTCGCCGCCATGCGGGCGGTCTCTTCAAAGAGAGCATCATCAAAGCTGCATGCCTCGCCGATGGCGATGGGAAAGACGCTTCGAAAACCGTGGATCACATCGAAGCCGATGATCAGCGGAATGCCGAGACGGCTCTCCTCCACGGCGATCTTCTGCAGCTCGTTATTCTTGCGCGGGTCGTTGACCATCATGCTGCCCACGCGCCCGGCGCGAATGTCCTCCTCATGGAAGTCCTGGGTAGCGGTGGCCATGATGCGCCCGAATTCCTCCTGGGAGATGCGCCCGTCGGTCATCATTTCAATGAGCTCCTCAAAGGGCACATCAAAGCCGCCCACGATGGAGGGGGACTCCTGGTTCATCTGACCGATCTTCTCCTCCAGCGTCATGCGGGAGAGAAGATCCTCTACAAACTTTTTCTGTTCCTGGGTCAGCTTCATGTGTGGCCTCCTGTTTATCGATATAGAATTTCCGTTTTGCCGAACATGCCCGTGGGTTCCAGCGCCTCATGGTAAAAATCAAAGGGCGGCTGGGGGTAGTTCATCTGGTCCCGGGCGGGCGTGGTCGCCACTTGGGCTATTATAACATTCCTGCCGGGGATGAGACAACCCGTAATATTCACAACATAGGGCGGCGTAAAGCGCGCTTCGGGCTTAACGCCGTTGACCGTCAGATGCAGCGTCTCAAACACCTGCTCCGCTGTAAACCAGGCCTCCGCGGGCACCTCGTCAAGCTCGAATTCCGTCTTATAGCGGATGAGGCCGGAGAAGGCGGGATATTCGTCGCTGATGGGTCTGAGTTCTTTTACCCGCTTCGAGCGAGCAAATTTGGGGGGATCGGCTGCCTCGGCGCGGGCGACCAGCCAGTCGCTGAGCGCTATGCGCTTTGTGCACGCTTTGAGGCGCTCCTCACGCGGCCGCCAAGTGGGCAGGAGACGGAGGGTGCCGATATTCTCCTCCGCTTCCCGGAGCAGGCAGCTCTCGCCGGGGGCCAGGGACAGAGCAAAGCGGGCGGAGCCTCCGTCCCTCCCGAGGGGCTGTATCACGGACGGATGGCCGAAGTTGCTGTCATCAAAGTGGAGAAGCTGATGTTCGACCGGCAGCGCGATCTCTCCCGAAAAGCTCTCGCTTGCCGACTCGTTGAAGAGCATGAAGAGCTGCACGCCGTTTTCTTTTGCGTAATGATACATCCGCAGCGGGGCAAAGTCCGGTGTGATCCGGACGGGGCGCAGCTTACTGTCCGAGAGTCTTTCGTGTACTTCCCCGAGCGCCCACACGGGCAGCTTTTCCAAAAGCGCGGTGTCCGGCTCGGCGCTGCACGCATCGCGCAAAACGCGCGCCGGCCTGCCGCCGACGAAGATGACTGGGAAGTCCGGGTTCTCGCGGGCAAAGCGCAGCAGGCTCTGGGGCAGGTTCTCCGCCCAAGGCACCAGCAGCGCCCCAAAGCTCACGCCGTTGACGCTGAGCGCCTTTCCGCGGGCAGCGCCGTTATACGCCGGGAGATTAAGCAGCATGTCGAGGCAGACGATGTCAAACTCGATCTGGTGCTCGGTAAGCTCCCGGCAAATCTTCTGCATGGGCAGGTGTTCCCCGCTCCAATCCAGTTCCGCGTCGTAGAGCACCGCGACGGAGGCGACGTGCTGTCCGCCGCTGAGCATGCCGCACCTGCCGTCGGCATATTTCATGAGCTCGGCGAAGGAGGGAAACTGCCCGTTGTGTCCGCCCGCGTAGAAGTGGGGCGGGCAGTCGTGATCCGGGTATTCCGCCATGGAAAAGGCGTGGGGCACCAGGCGGTTGACACCGCAGCACAGCAGGTGGTCGAGCAGGCGCTTCATGTCCCGCACGCCGAAGCCCCAGCCGTAAGCGCCGAAGAGCTCGCACATGGTCCGGCCCTGCTTTTTTGGGTCCAGATGGCCGCCGGAGGCGCCGAGCTTGCCGAGGGTATAGTGGAAGAACTCCCCATCCACCTCGGTCATGCCCTTGCGGGTCTGGGCAGGCGCACCAAAGCAGTACTGGCTGCCGATCATGTCGATGCCTGCCATATCCTGGCCTTCCATGGCCCGGAACCAATGGCCCGCGCCGAGGCCAAGACGACTGTGCACACCGTTATCCTCCACCACATGGCCGATGTATTCCACGCCGTGGGTGCGGCACCAGTCCCCAATGGGGCGGGAGAAATTTTTTGCGTAGAGCAGCGTGGCGCAGTCCATATAGTCATAGCGGATCTGCGGCCCGATCACTTTGTCCGCACTCTCGGCAAAAAGGAAAGGCAGACGTTCATTCAGATTCTCTCCATGCCTTGCTTTGAGCATCGCCGCCATTTCATCGCTCCAGGGCAGGGGCATGTTCTTTTTGCCGAGCTTCGTGTCAAAGACCTGATCATTGATGTTGCCGAACTGCGGCTCATCGGAGAAGAAGCCCGCGATGGTCTTGCCGAACGCATCGGCATAGCGTTCGTAGTGTGCCTCGTACACGCCCTCGATCTGGGTGTGGGCAGAGGCTGCGTCGAGCATATTGATATAGGCGGGATTGCCGCCGTCGGTGCGGGTGGTGTAAAGCGCGTGTACCCGCCAGGCCCCTTCGGGCAGGGTAAAGCGGACAAAGCCGTCCTTGTCCACTGCCGCCGTCAGGTCGATGGCATCCTCGTGAAAGCGGCTGCCCTCCTCAAAGCGCAGGGCCGTGAGGGCGAAAAGCCGGTTGTTCGCCCTCTCTTCATAGTCCACGGGATCACCGATTTCCCAGAAGCCGATGGAGGGCTTGAGCATGCGCCCCACATTCAGGGTAAGCTCCCGGGACGCGCCGAACACATCCGCCACGGTGCAGGCGAGATACTGCTTTTTGCGCTCGGGGTATTTTGTCTCAATGAGGCCGTTAGCGTAACCCGTGGGAAAATGCTTGTCGTCCAGGATCCAGATGCGCATGTCCCGCTTCTTCGCCTCATCCAGCACGATGTCCATGTCGCGCCACCAGCCCGGGCCGCAGAAGTCATCATGGGGCCGGGCCTCCACGCATACGGCACGGATACCGCATTCGGCGATTTTTTTGATCTCGCGGCGGAGGGTTTCTTCCTCCTCGCCGCGCATCCAGAGAAAAGGGAAAATCGGTCGATCCATGGTGTGTACCTCTTATATGTCCTGATACTCGGCCCATAAAAACCGGGCGCTGTTCCCGCTGTGTGTGCCGTTGGCGCTGGCAAAGAGTCCAAGCACTTCGCCCACCATGCAGCCCACCTTTTCGGGATTGATGGCGGCGCCGTCGGCGCGGGCGAGCTCGCGCGTGTGCTGCTCGTCGGAGCCCAGACGGAAGCTGTATTCGTTCTCGTGGAGCTCTGCCTCCAGCACGATCTCCTCATCCTCCCAGGGAGTCGATGCCAGCAGCTCCCGCTTCGTCTCGGCGGTAAAACCCGGAATGTAGGGCGGCAGGGCGTAGTCCGCCGTATAGCGCAGAAGCTGCACCACGGTCTTCCCGTCCTCACGCGCGAGCGCCAGATGGTACTGGTGGTTCATGGCCTGCACCACGGCGATGCCCGCGTTCTCCTTCCCTTCCGGGCGAAAGCGAAGGCGGCAGGCAAAGCGGCAGTTTGGCTGCAATCTGCGGCGGGCGACGAAGGAGACGCTGTTTTCCTCGGAATGCCCAGCCTCCATGCTCATGGGCCGGAGCGGATCGGTCAGGCTCTGACTCAGGCAGCGGAGCGTCAGGCCGTCGCCGGTCTTCCAGAATTTTTCATAGGGTCTGCCCCAGAACACCCACTCGGGAGAGAGCTCGCCCTCAAAGCAGTCACGGACAGGATTTGCGGGCAGCTCGGTCCAGGGAAGGCAGGCGGGGAAATCGTACTCCCACTCCACTTTCCCGGTGTCCGGGGTGAAGAGAGGCCAGTCAAGCTCCCAGCGTACGGGGCAGATAAATGTCTCGCGGCCCAGATTTTTGCTCACCCCGCCGATCAGCCGCGAGGCCAGGAACACCGCGTACCAGCTTCCGTCCGGCAAATCCACAAGGTCCGCGTGGCCCGCGTTCTGGATGGCAGCGCGCTGCCCCAGGTGGCGCATGGTGAGCACCGGGTTTGCGCGGCTGCCCTCATACGGGCCGAAGACCGCTTCGCTGCGGGCGACAGTGGAGGAGTGGTACTGCTCGGTGCCGCCCTCCGCGATCAGGAGATAGTAGTACTTCCCAAGGTGGTAGATGTGCGGCGCCTCGGGAGAGGCAACACCCGCCATCGCGCCGCCCCAGAGGGCGACAGGCTCCCCGGCCATGCGGAAGTTTTCGATGTCGTATTCCGCCGCCCAGATGCCCTGGCGCAATCCGCCGTTTTCACCGGGCCAGATGTTGGCCGTGCCCATCATGATGCACGTACCGTCACTGTCAAAGAAGATGGAGGCGTCGATGCCCGGCACATCGTCGAGCCAGTGGGGCGCAGACCAGGGGCCTGCAGGGTCCTTTGCCGTGACGATGAAGTTGCCTCTGTCGCTGAAATTGCAGTTGATGACGTAGAAAGTGCCATCGTGATAGCGGATCGTGGGGGCCATGACGCCGCCGTTAAAGGTGTTTTTCTCCACATGAAAGCCGTTTTCCGGCGTCATGACATGACCAAGCTGCTCCCAGTGCTGTAAGTCCCGACTGTGAAAGAGCGGGATGCCGGGGCAGAGCTCAAAGCTGGAGCAGACCATATAAAAGTCCTCCCCCACCCGGCAGATGGAGGGGTCCGGGTAAAAGCCCGGCAGGATGGGGTTTTGAAATCTATGTTCCATTGCGGTTTCCTTCAGATGTTTGGCACGCGGCGCAGGGCCTCGTCCAGCTCATTAAAGCGGTCCCTGTCGATATTTCGCTCGGCCAGCAGCTCCCGCAGAGTCATCTTGCCAAGGGCGTCCATCATGTCTTCAAAGCTCATCTCCGGCGCGAAGGGGACGATCCGCTCGCGCATCTTTTCAATGGTGGGGGCCAGCACCCGTCGGGCCTCGGGGTTGCCGAAGATACGGGCGATGCTGCAGTCCAGGCTCAGCCAGGCCATGGCATCGTCGTTGACATGGGCGCGAAGCTTGGGTTCCGTCATGCCCTGGGGGCCGAAGTCACCGAAGAGATCCCGAAGGAAGGCGATGCTGTCGTCCACCCAATTTTCGGCGCGGCGCGGGAAGAGGGTCTCCAGCCCCTGGATGGAGGGATCGCCGGTGGAAAAGCCGTGGGGGCCGTAGGGGTAGATATGGCACTCGAAGCTGGTCTGGTGGCGGTTGAGGGCGTTCATCATGTCCAGCGTGTTCTGGATGGGCACCACGCTGTCCGTGCGGGTGGCAAAGAGGAAGCAGGGGCAGGTGTCCTCGTCCACCGCCTCCACGATGGAGGGCTTTTCCTGCCCCAGCTCGTGGGCCGTGTCCTCCCGCAGCACGGCATAGCCCAGGATAGCGGCGTTGGGGCGATTGACGCTCATGGTAGCCGCTGCCCCGGCCAGGTGACCGCCGGCGGAAAAGCCGATCACGGCGATTTTATCCGGGATCACATGCCACTCGTCGGCGCGCTCACGGATCAGAGACATGGCTTGCTCGTAGTCGTCCAGGGGATTGGGCCAGACTGCGTCCGCGCCCACGGAATAGCGCAGAATGAAGGCGTGATAGCCCGCGCGCAGGTAGGCGGTCGACACGGGGTCGGCCTCCCGGTCGGAACAGAACATGTAGCCGCCGCCGGGGATGACCACCACGGCGGGTCGGGCGGATATGCCGCGAAACTCCCCGCCGACCTCCTGCAGCATGGCGGTGAGGGTGACGCTGCGTTCTTGATTTAAGGTGATAACTTCGTATTTCATGTTGTTCTCCTTTGCATTTTTACGAATATGACCGGATCGCATAAGCAACCCGGTCATATGTATGGTATAAGGCTATATTACTTGTCCCAGGCGTGCTTGCCGGCTTCGAGGTCGGCGCGGATTTCACTGACGCGCTTGTCATCAAGCTTGTACCAGAACAGCGGTACCATCGAGAGAACGCCGATCACGGCGGGGATGATATTGACGACGATGTTGATGCCTCTGCAGGCATCGGGCGTCTGGGCGGCGTTGGGAACGTAGCCGACTGCGGAGAGCAGCAGCACGCCCACAGAGCCGACGAACGCGGTGGCGAGCTTAACGCCGAAGCTGAGGAAGGATGCAACCAGACCCTCCTGACGCTTGCCAAGCTTCCAGTCGCCGTACTCGAGGGAGTCGCCGATCATGCCCGGGCAGATGTTGGCGCCGGAGTTGGCAACACCGCAGATAAAGGACAGCGGGAACAGGAACTGCTTGGTCGGGAACAGATACATCAGGATGAAGCCGGCAACCATGACAGCGTTCAGGATCAGCATCCAGTTGCGCTTGCCGAACCACTTGGTGGTCCAGGGCAGGATCACCACGCCGATCAGGGCGGCGACGGTCATGGTGGTGAAGGTCGGGGAAATCAGAGCAAAGGGGTTATCCCCGCCGACAACGTAGACGATGTAGTAGAACAGCATGCCCATACGGCCGGAGACGCAGATGGCGCCGAACACGGTGGCCAGAACCACCATCAGCAGCTGATCGTTCTTGACGAGCTCCTTGATGCTCTGCAGGAAGCCGATCTTCTCCTGGTGGCCGGCGTGGAGCTTTTCGGTGTAGGTCTCCTTGCAGCCGGCAGCGCACAGCCAGAACAGCGGGACCATTATGACGGACAGAATCACAGTCGCGACGAAGTAGCCCTTCGCGTCGGCGATCTTGGCACCCTCGGCGTTCATGGTGTGGGAGAAGTGGAGGATCATGGGCATCGCAACGAGGGACAGGACGATGCCGATGAGCTGGGAGCCAAAGCCGCGGGCGGTGGCGAGGTTCATACGGACGCGGGAGTCAATGGCGATGACGTTCTGCAGCGCCTGATAGGCGATGGAGCAGGCCGTGTAGGCCATGCCGGCACCGATATAGGTGACGAGCGCAAGGGCGACCTTCAGCCAGCCGGTCACGGGGAACACAGTGAAGGTCAGGATGTTGAAGATAGCGAGGACGGGAGCGCCGAAGATCATGTAGGGGCGGAAACGGCCCCAGCGGCTCTTGGTGTGATCAGCGATGTTGCCCATCATCGGGTCGTTGATGGTGTCCCAGACACGGGCGATCAGCATGATCATGGAGATAGCGCCAGCGGAGAGTGTAACAACGTCGGTGTAGAATGCCATCAGGTAGGTGTTGATCATGTACCAGCTCATCTGGCATGCGATCTCACCCAAGCTGTAGGAAATCAACAGTTTCGGATTTGTTTTCTCCTGGGTCGGCATAATGTTTATCCTCCTCTAATATTATTTGCGCTCTGTGCGCAATAATAGACTCTTAAATAATGAAGTTGTCGAGGTAGCGCTTCGAGAGACGGATGGACTTGAGCACGTCCTCCTTGCAGGATTCAAAGGCCTTGTCCTCCACCTCGATGACGGCGTTGCCGCTGTAACGGATGTCGTTGAGGGCGGAGATGAAGGCACCCCAGTCCACATCGCCGAGGCCGGGCAGCTTCGGGCTCATGTACTCAAGCGGATAGGCCAGCACGCCCACCTGTTTGAGCTTGTCCTGGTAGAGCTTGATGTCCTTGAAGTGGACGTGGAAGATCTTGTCCTTGAACTCGTACACGGTCTGCACGTAGTCAAGGCCCTGCCACACGTAATGGCTGGGGTCGAAGTTCAGGCCGAAGTTAGGGCTGGGCAGTTCGGCAAAGAGTCTGCGGAAGATTGCGGGGGTGCACATGAGGTTCTGCCCGCCGGGCCACTGGTCCGGGCCGAAGAGCATGGGGCAGTTCTCGATGGCGACCTTGACGCCCTTTTCCTCCGCAAGGCGGATGATCGGCGGCCAGATCTCCTTAAAGAGCTCTATATTCTCCTCCACGGTCTTGTGCTGGTCACGGCCGATGAAGGTGGTGACCATGTTGACGCCGAGGATCGCGCTGGCGCGGATCAGGGCCTCGAGGTGCCCGATGGCGGCGGCGCGCTTTGTAAGATCGGGATCCATGGTATTGGGGTAGTATGCCAGGGACGAGATGTGCATGCCCTTGGAGGCAACGTAGTCGGTGACGTACTTTGCATAAGCGGAATCGGTGCACACGCGCTCGGCGTCGATGTGGCTCACGCCGGCGTAGCGGCGCTCTGCTTTACCCGCTGGCCAGCAGGCGACCTCCAGGCACTGAAAGCCCATTTCCGCAGCGGCATCAACGGCTTCCTCAAAGGTCCAGCCGTCCAGGATCGCGGTCAGAAGACCAAAGTTGAACATTGTATATTCTCCCTTCGTAGGTGTCATCTAAGCTCTTGGCTCCCCCGCGCCGGGGGAGCTGTCACGAAGTGACTGAGAGGGCCGCTTCCTATGACAGGGGGGGATGCCCTCTCAGTCATGGCGCTTGCGGGGGACGCGCCATGCCAGCTCCCCCGGAGGGGGAGCCAAGATACGCTGTGCGCTGTTTTTTACCGGTTTGCCGGGATGTCGACGGCGACGCCCTTCTCACTCGACTCCATGGAGGCGAAGACCGCGCGCATGGCGGAGAGAACGGAGTCACCGGAGATCGGGGATTCTTTGCCCTCCTTCAGGCAGTCCACCCACAGGTCGATGATGCCGGACTTGGTCTGGTTGTCGTTGGTCTGGATCTGCTCCACATCGAAGTATTTGGGCTCCTCGCCCTTCTTCTTGAGCACGATGGAGTGCGCGGGATCGTCGTAAATGCGCATCTCACCCTCGGTGCCGTAGATGACGGTTGAGTTGTCCTCGGCGGCATAGTAGGTCCAGGAGGCGGTCATCGTGCCGATGACGCCGTCCGCCATCTCATAGATGCAGATCGCGTTGTCGTCCACGCCGATGAGGTTACCGTCGGCCCCGCGCTTATCGAGGGTCGTGAGCTTGGCGGTGGTGCGCACCACATTCTCGCCCAGCAGGAACTGGATGAGGTCGGTCTTGTGGATGCCGAGGTCGGCCATGGCGCCCATGGCGGCCTTGGTCTTGTCAAAGAACCAGGTGTTCTTGCCCGGGGTGATGCTCCAGGTCTCGGGGCCGCCATGACCGAAGGCGGTGCGGAAGGTGATGACCTTACCGATTTCACCGTCGGCGATCATCTTCTTTGCAAGCTCGTGGGCCTTGGTCAGTCTCTGGTTCTGGCCGATCATGAGGAGCTTGCCCTCTTCGTGGGCAACCTTCACCATCTCCTCGCAGTCGGCAAGAGAGATGGCCATGGGCTTCTCGCAGAGAACATGCTTGCCAGCCTTGAGCGCCTTGATGGTCAGCTCTGCGTGGGCGTTGTTGGCAGCGCAGACGGAGACAGCGTCGATCTCGGGATCGGCGAGCAGCTCCTCGGCGGTGTCATAGGCCTTGCCGCCGTATTTGGCTGCCATGTCCTCGGCGCGGGACTTGGTGGGGTTAAAGAAGCCGACCAGCTCGCAATCGGGGTTTGCGGCATACTCGGGGATATGGCGTACCTGGGCGATCTTGCCGCAGCCTAAAATACCGATTTTAATCACGGTGTTTCCCTCCTTACACGATCAGCAGGCGTCTGCTGTTGGTGTTCTGGCCGAACTCACGGAAATAGATAACTGCGGGTTTGTCCGGATCCTCAAGCGCCTCCATGAAGGGGGGCATATAGGAGTGGGTGCAGCAGAAGCCGTAGGTCAGATCATGGAAACCCTGTTTTAAGCCGCCGGGCTTCTTCACGATCAGGGTCGCGGGCTCCATGGGATGCCAGTGACGGGTGCAGTCTTTGCGCATATCGGCGTAAGTGAAATCCTCGCCGTTTACGCGCCACATGATCTCGTTTTCGCCGAAGCTCTCGCCGTCTACGATCAGGTGGCCCGGGCGGATTTGACTCAAATACACGCCGCGGTAGTAGGGCAGGCGGATCTTGAGCTGGAAGCCGACGACTTCGCCGTTTTCCTCGATGTTGCGGAAACCGACAGACTGAATGACCTGTTTATCCATTGTTTTCCCCTCCTTAATAACCCAGAATGTTCTTCATCATGATGTGATGTTTGCGCAGAGTCTGGCCTACCTCGTAGCCCTGGTCATACTTGTCCGCGCCTTCATACTCGCTCAGGAGATAACCGTTATAGCCGTTATCCCGCAGGGCCATGAGCACTTCCTTGTAGGGAATGGTGGTCTCCTCAAAGTCGTCGTTCATGTGGATGAACTTGGCATGGCAGCAATAGATATACGGGATCAGAGGGATGATGTCCTCCGGCTCGTTGGGAACAAAGTGGGGATCGACAAACTCGCCCTCGTCGAATTTATGGCGGAAGACGGAGAAGTCGATGTTCAGGCCGAAGCTCTTCGTGCCGGTCTCATTGATGAAGTCGATGTAGTCTTGGATCATCTGGCTTTTGAGATTCGTGGGGATGTGGATCTCCGGGCACATGGTGAGTCCTAAACGCTCGGCCAGAGGCAGGGCGCCCTTGATGATCTCGCGCCAGTTCTCCACGGGGTTCAGGGCGTCGTCGATAACGCTCATCTTGGTGCGCAGGACCTTGAAGCCCAAGCGGTGGGCAAGGCGCAGATCCTGCTCGAGACGGGCGACGGCCTCTTCGGTAGAGAGCAGGCGGTCCTGCAGGACGCGGCAGTCGATCCAGTGGCCGTACTCCACCGGCTCTACCTGGTACTTGTCGCAGAGGGAGAACCAGTAGTTCACCCACGCGTCGGTGGGATAGGGGTAATTCTCGATATGGGTGTTGGCGAGGATCTCCACGCCGGTGGCGCCCATGTCATGGATGTCCTCGAAGCAGTCCTCGAGGGTCTTTTCAAAGCCGAACTCCGCGGAGTAGCTGTAGAGGGCGACGCCTCTCTTGGGGCCAGCGTTGGTATTACGGTACATAAGTCATTCCTCCCTTAGAACTGTAATGCTTCGGGCATCTCGAAGGTGGTGGTCATCTTGTAGGGCTCGCCGGTCTTCACAGAAACATCAAAGGCGTTGATGCCCTCGGTGACGTGGCGGCAGAGGTCGGCGGAAACTCTGGGCTTTCTCCCCTCGACGATGGCTCTGGCCATGTCGGAAACGCCGGAGCCGCGCTGGTTGCCCACGCGGGGCGCGACGGTCTCGATCTCGGTGAAGAGGCCCATGGTCTCCGGGCCGTAGATGGCGCCGAGACGGGCACCCACGTTGTCGCCCTTGGAGTTGACGAGATTCTTGAAGTCCTCGGCCTTAAGGAGCTTGATCGGGCCCATCATGGCGTTGGGATCGGGAGCAAAGAGCACGCCCTCGGTGCCATAGAGCTCCATGCCGGGCAGGCTGGACTTCCATTCGTCATAGGTCAGGTTCAGGTTGCCGACAGTGCCGTTTTTGAACTTGAGCACCGCGCAGTAGTTGGTGTTGACCTCGACCTCGACGTCCTTGTCCCAGATTTTGCGCACGTCCCAGCCGCGGTTTGCATAGGCAAAGAGGCTGTCGATGGGGCCGAGCAGGGTGACCAGGGAGGTGAGGAAATAGGGGCCCATATCGAGCGCAGGGCCGACGCCCTTCTTGTACAGGTAGCCCGCGTTGGGGTGCCAGAGGTCGGCGCCGGGGCCGACGTAGTTTGCAGTGACACCGATGACCTTGCCGATGGCGCCCTCGTCCAGGAGCTTGCGCACAGTCTGGAACTCGGGGGTGAGGAAGGTGTCGGGAGCGGAGCCGACGAAGAGGCCCTGCATGGCTGCGAACTCAACGATCTCATTGGCCTGCTCGAGGCTCGCGGCCAGGGGCTTTTCGCAGTAGACATGCTTGCCTGCCTTGAGGGCGGCCATGGTCAGGCTGTAATGGGAGGCGGGATTGGTGAGAATGATGACAATGTCCACCTCGGGATCCGCCAGCATCTCCTCCGTGGTGTAGACCTTGGGGACGTTCCAGCGTGCGGCCGCGGCCTTGGCGGCCTCCACGTTCAGGTCAGCGCAGCCCACGGGGCGCAGATTTTTGAACACGGGGCCGAGAGTGCCGAAGTAGTGGTCGCAGTAGACACCGGTGCCGATGACGCCATAGCCAAGAACTTTTTCTTCCATGAATGTGCTCTCCTTTTTCGTGATTTGTTCGTATTACGCGATCTTTTCGACTGATAACAGTATATAGGAGAAAAATCGAAATTGTAGTGACACGTGTCACCATGCCGTGTAGAAAAGCGCCGGGACATTTCTGTATATTGTTCACAAAAGCGCGATGGGCTTGACAATATTCAAGTCGTAAATTTGTAGATAATGCTATATGTCAGACGAGAGACCATGCAGTTTCTTACGAAGCCGCACGGTCTCCCGTTTGCAAATTATCAGAAGGCGTACATCTCCACCAGCCGGGTCTCGGGCAGGTCGCCGAAGCGGAGGGTCATCTGCTCGTCACCGTTGAGTACACGGCCGCACAGCCACTCGCCGTTTTCGACGCGGCCCTCCTCCATGCGGAGGATGTCCAGCTTTCTTGCGTCGCCGGGCTTTGCGTGAAATTCCACGGAGCAGTTGAGGCCCGCAAGCAGGAACTTGTTCGGCTCCGGCTCGATGACGTACAGGCAGCCGAGGGGCTTGCCGCTCATGCGCGGGCCGTATTTGACCACGATGTCGCAGCCGGCAAAGCGCAGGAAGGCAGAGTAGTCGGTCTCGCCGTGGCGCACACAGGCACGCAGATGCTCGGTGCCGCGGTACTTGAGATACAGGGGCTCGAGGTTTTCCAGCAGCTTGTAGGTTGCGGCCAGGCAGTCGCGGCTGCCGGTGATGTCGAAGGCGGAGGGGTCGATGTTCAAAGCGATCATCAGATCCATCGGCGGCTTATCGAGCTGGGACGGGTCGAGGGCCAGGTCCTCGATGCCGAAGGGGGAGAAGCAGATGGCGTTGTGCCTGCCGAAGGCGTAGAGGGCGTAAGAGGAGGCCACCGCGTCCTTGCGGATCTCGGGGATAAAGAGGGGGTTACACTCGCTTGTGTAATCGTCCATCACGTCCGCGCAGTAGGGCACATAGATATCCGGGCCGAAGGTGAAGAGGGACGGGGCCGCGGCGCGCCAGATGGCCTGCACCTGGGTGACAGGGCCGCCGGAGGGATAAGAGCCGGGGAACCAGGGGCTCTGGCACAGCCAGGCGTTGGCGTAGCAGGGCAGGTCATATTCCTTCTTGCCGGAGGCGGCAATGGTCTCGACGGCGCTTGCAAAGTGCCAGGCCATGAAAAACTCGCCCGCGTCCTCACCGAAGGCCTCTTCCCAGGTGCCGTTCTTGCCCAGAGTCTGAGCCAGCTTCTCGGAGATGGGCCGGTTGAAGGCGACGTTGGCGGCGGGGCTGTAATCGCGGTCGGTGCCGAGCAGGCCGATCTCGTTTTCCACCTGCATGACGACGACGGTGTTTTCATACTCGTCGATCTCCTTGATGTGGCGCATGACGGCGGTGAAGGCCCTGCGGTCCTTCTCCACGGCGGCGGTGCACAGGGGGGAGATGGTCTTCATCTTCTCGCCGTTGACCTTCTCGGCGCGGAAGTAGGTCTCGGTGTCCTTCTTCATCCAGGCAGGGACATAGAAGGACTCGGCGTTTTTCCACAGGCCGAACCACAAGAAGCAGAGCTTGAGGCCCTCCCAGCGGGCGGAGGCGACGATTTCATCCAGCAGGGAAAAGTCATATTTGCCTTCGGTCGGCTCGATGAGCTCCCAGTACAGAGGGACGATGACAGCGTTCAGGTTCAGGCCGCGCAGGGCGGGCCAGAGCTTTTCATCCAGGAAGGCGGAATCGGAGGCGCTGGAATTGTGGATCTCGCCGCTGCGCATGAAGAAGGGTTTGTCATGCACATAAAGGGTCGGGATTTCTTTTTCGTCACGTTTGACATAGGGGATGCTCATTGCGGGGTCTCCTTTCAAATTCAGTTATCCGTTTGCGGATAACATGGGTTCAGGAGGGCTGCGTTTCGGTGCAGTCCTCCTGCGTATATGCGTGTACTTTGCTTACTTGGTGAAGTCCTCTTCGGTGAGCGGGGTCTTGCCGGTGGAGAGGTAATCGTCTACGACTTCCTCATTGACGAACAGGGTGGTAGCATTGGTGACGGTGCCGCTCTTGAGGCTGCCGTCATGCAGGCCGGTGACAACACCCTTGATCTCGTCGCAGGTGTCCTGCACGCCGCCGGTCAGCACCATGCCGCGGAAGGGAGTCTCGTCCTTGATGAGCTTGCCGATCTCCTCATTGCCGTTGACGCAGAAGATGCCCATGTCGCCGTACTCCTTGACGGGGGAGCCAATGCCGGTGAAGTAGTTGTTCACGCCGAGGGCCAGGCCGTTGTGGGCGGAGAGGAAAACCTTGATCTCGGGGTTGGTGGTGTAGAGGTTCTCGGCAGCGGCCATGCCGGTGTCGGTGTTCTCGTCCTGGAGCTCGACCTCCTGGGCAAACTTGGCCTTCTTGGAGTACTCCTCGATCTTCAGCAGCTCGTCAGCCTGGGTCACGCCGGTCTGGGCGGTGCGGCAGCTGAACACGGCCACGGGGACGGAGTGGTCCTCGGCGTCCTTGAAGGTCTCGTCGATCCACTTGGCGGCGAGGAGGTTCAGGGCGTCGGCGAGCTTTGCGTCGTCGGCAAGCATGAGGGCGTCATACTTTTCGGTGGGGGCGACGAAGGCGATGACCTTGATGCCGGCGGCCTGGGCCTGCTCGATGACGAAGTTCATGGCCTCGGGAGCGACGGACCAGAGGACGATCTCGTCAACACCCTGGGCGATGTAGTTCTCCACGGCGGAGATCTGCGCTGAGGGGTTGAACTCGCCATCGACATAGCTGGCATCCCAGCCTTCGGCTTCCATCGTGGTGACGAAGGTATCGGCCAGAGCCTGGAAGAAGTCGCCACCGAGACCGAAGGTCACAAAGCCCACGGAGGGCTTGGCGGCGGCGGAAGCGGAAACGCTGAGGGAGCAGAGCATGAGGACTGCGAGGAGCATGGCGATGATTTTTTTCATGTTTTTTCCTCCAAAGATTTTTTATTGTACTATGGCTTGCCATAGTGAATCACAATTTACGCTTTTTTCGCTGTGCGATTCGAGAGGTACAGCGACACCAGCATGATAACGCCCTTGGCGATGTACTGGGGATAGGTGCCGAGGTGAATGAGCTGCATGCCGTTTGAAAGAACACCCAGCACGAACACCGCGACGATGGCCTTCCAAAGCGTACCCTCGCCGCCCTTGAGCGCCACGCCCGAGAGGACGCAGGCGATGATGCCGGTGAACTCGATGCCGACGCCGGTGCCGGAATCGGCGGAGCCGGAACGGGCGGCCAGCAGGATGGCGGCAATGCCGACCAGAATGCCGGCGCAGGTGAAGACCAGGATCTTGATCTTTGCCACGTTGAGGCCGGCGAGTTTTGCGGCCTCGGGGTTATCGCCCACGGCGTAGACCTTGCGGCCGATATGGGTGCGGTTGAGGATGACGCCGACGATGACGATGATGACCAGAGCGATGATCGCGTTGAGGGGGATTGTGCCGAAAAGCTTGCCCTGACCGAGATACATGAAGCTGCGGGGCAGGTTGTGGTAGGTCTTGGAGCCGGAGATCAGATAGGAGATGCCCTGGAAGATGGCCATGGTGCCGAGAGTGACGATCATGGGCTGGCTGTTGAGCACGATGGACATGACACCGTTGAAGCAGCCGAGAGCCACGCAGATGAGAATGCCGAGCAGGATCGCCGGGACGACGCCCACAGTACCCTGACTGAGGAGCTTTGCCACCAGCACGGCGGAGACGGACATCTGATAGCCGATGGAGAGGTCGCA
>Ga0247610_10002598_pt1 | contig 20590 bp, 36 predicted proteins | sample 174DNAGHGhighgp2_FD_193483 | JGI IMG/M metagenome (GOLD analysis project Ga0247610, IMG submission 193483) | Sheep rumen microbial communities from Palmerston North, Manawatu-Wanganui, New Zealand - 1742 DNA GHGhigh gp2 | ecosystem: Host-associated > Mammals > Digestive system > Stomach > Rumen...
CAAGCAGTTGTATCTGTATGCGATCTGGTATCATTCCGAGACTGGCAACTGGCCAACCAAGCTGCGCTTCAACATGGTGAAGGATCGCAAGTATATCGAAGAAGACTTCGACGAAGCTATGGTCATTGAGACAAAGAAATGGTTCCTCGATTCTATCCATGAGATTGAGGAGTGCGACATCTTCGAGAACTGGACAACATGCATCACCGACGAAGAGTATGATAAAGCCAAAGAGGGCTATTTCTGCAAATGGATCTGCTCGGTTAACCCCCAGTGCGAGCGATACATGGATGTTCATAACGCCGCAATGGAAGCATGGCTCGCCAAGAAACAGGCCGAAGAGGATGCGATGCTCTATGGAGGATAAGTCCAAGGAGTTCATGGATGGCTACGCCGCAGGTTTGATATTCGCCAGCGAAATCTTCGAGTCTCGCAAGAACGCCATGTTCTCCCGCAAGTGGTTTCGTCGCAAGGATATCAAGCGCGTCATCGCTATCCTCGACGCTGCGTTCTACGCCAGAGAGAAACTCATTAACCTCGGTCCAAGGGGCATGGATCTGATCCTTCGCCCCGACGGATCCTTTGTCTTCCGTGAAAAAGAAAAGAAGGAGAACAACTAATGCCATTAAATTCGATCTTCATTATTGCTCCGATCATCTTGTTATATTTTATCTTCGGTATGCTTTACGACAAAATTGATGGTTATGCCTTGAAAGGCTGGTTGTTTGCGCCGGCTCGTGGTCTGAGAAAGCTCATCTGCGGTATGTTTTTCGGCCACGAATATGAAGACGGGTTCTGTACCCACTGTTTGAAGAAAGAGAGGAAACCATAATGACAACCGTTCGTGAACTGATTCAGGCGCTGATCCTGAACTGTGACCTCGACGACAAGATCGAGGTTGAGTTCCAGACAGATATCCCCGGTGTTGAGGAAGGTTACCGCTTCGGCCATGAAAAGATTCGCCGTGTCTTCCACATCGGTAACGGCGAAGCAATCATTGAATGTCATGATGAATAACAGGAGGATAAACGCATGAAACTCAATACGATCTTTTTGATTCTCTGTACTCTGTTCTGGGTTGCCGCCGCCGTCCTTGGCATCGTCTGGCCTGAGCATGACTGGCGTATCTCGTTCATCATCACCAGCTCTGCGCTGGCGTACCTCATGGGTATCACCGCAGTCCAGGAGACCATCCGAATTAAGAAGGAGAAGCGCAATGAATGAATACAGTTATGCCTGTCTCCAGCGTCCGCCTGGACCGGGCGCCGTTCCGAGAGAAGGCCTGATCCGCTGCGAGTATGACTGCGACTACTGCGAGTATGACTGCGACCACATCGGCATCGGCCATTATGTCTGGGGCGTTGCAGTCTATAACCGTAAGCTGTCCGTCAGCGAGTGCCAGTACTACGACATGAAACGTTGCATGAAAGGATCGATGATCCATGAGTGATACAGTACCGTACAGCTATTTAATGTTAAACGCGGATAGCATCTCTTGCGGTGTTATGGGATTGCACTTCATGGGTTCGTATAATTCCACGACGGTGTACAAAAACGGTGATTTGGTCACAGATGGATTTAAAACTCGCGTGTTCCAGAACGGTGAGTTCATCGAACTTTGTGGTCTTGAGGATATAAGTCTTGATGATATGACACCGCCGCCGAGGAAAGTGATTACACAGTGCCGTAACTGCGGCGCTCCGACTGAGAGAAATGGGCATTGTTGTTACTGTGGAACGTGGAATTGATGTAATAAAATAATAGATGTTATTCATCTTATGAAACCGAAGAATGAGGAATGTATGAAGTTCGGATGCAAAAGAAAAACAAGCCCGACAAAGCGAAAATGCTTTCGTTGTAAAGATTGCCCGTACTACAAAAAAGTCAGTTGGTTTGGAATTAAAATATGGGCTTGTACTTATTAAAGCGACCAGCTAAAACCGTCAAAGCGAATGAAGAAGGTGATAGAATGTTTCCTTGGTGGTTTGTGGCAATAGCTTATATCGCAGGAATGATTGTGGGAAACGTTCTTACTCGTGACCAATGACGCATTAACTATATTGGAGGCATGAAATATGCAGTATGTAAATCCAAAAGATGTGATGGATAAGTTCATTCAATATCTCAAAGCATATGACCATGAAATGATTAGCAAAGACCAAGCCATTTCCGAATTACAGGATGCTCTTGACGATGCAGAATACGAAGAAATTGATTAAAAGGCAACATAAAATGACAGTTAAAGAATTGATTCAAGAACTTGAGAAATATCCGCAAGACTATACCGTCAAAGTAACGAGAGATGGAATGGCTGGAGACATTTATTTGGAAGATATTTACTACGGATTGGACGAGAAAGAAAAAGAACTTGTACTTTAATGTCGCTACTGCGATACATATAACAGGTGATAAAATGAGTAAAACAAATTGTATCAACTGCGGCGCCTCGAAGGATACTTCCGAAATCAAGTGTCCGTTCTGCGGCACCACTTATCTTGATCTGACAGCCATCGACTTTTCGTCCGGCGATCCGGTGGTATGCCAGTTTGTCCTGCCGGATAACATCTCTGTCGAAAGGAATGGCGTGAAACACAAGGCGGTTATGTCAATGCTTGCGGTGCCGATGCTCGAACAAATCGAGATGACACATAATACGGTGTCGATATATGGTGGCAGTGGAAACTTGCCGCTTGCGACATGTAGGTCATCATTGGATGTCAACATCGGCGTTTCGTTTAAGCCTGTCGCAAGGAAGAATAACAAAGGATTAATTGACATTAAAATAGGAGACAATGATGTTTGACTACAAAGATATTCCTAAAGGAGAAGTAGCGTGATGTATACAGTTTACCATCTCCATAGTGATTCCTCGCTTCTCGACAGCTGCTCCAAGTATTCCGAATACGTAGACCTTGCTGTCGCCCATGGCATGAAGGCCATCGGCTCAACTGAGCATGGCCTTCCCCGTTCCTGGGTCGAAAAGAAAGACTACGCGAACAGCAAGGGACTGAAGTTCATCTTTGGGGTCGAGGCATACGTCACGTATCAGCTCGAGCCGAAGACTCGCGACAACATGCATGTATGTCTTCTCGCCCGTAACAAGGATGGCTTCCATGAGATCAACCGCCTGATGAACCTCGCGTCCCAGCCGAATCAGTTCTACTATGCGCCAAGAATCACCGTTGACCAACTCCTGTCTACCTCGGCGAACATCATCAAAACCTCTGCCTGTCTTGCATCTCCGCTGAATCGTCTTGATCATTCTGATCCGCGCTACATGGAGATTGTCCGCGCCTTCGATTATCTTGAGATCCAGCACCATGATGTTCAGGCTCAGAAGGACCACAACCGATGGCTTCTGAAGTTATCGCAGCAGACAGGTATTCCGCTGATTGCCGGCACAGATACTCATTCTTCTTCCGAGATGAAAGCCAAAGCAAGAGAAATATTGCTTAATTACAAGGAGCAGTTCTACAACGAAGAAGGGTGGAATTTGACCTGGCAAAGTTATGACGAGCTGATCGAATCCTATGAAACGCAGGATGCTCTTCCTCGTGGCGTATACATGGAAGCGATCGAAAATACAAACGCAATGGCTGATCTTGTCGAAGACTGGACACTTGATAAGCGTCCGAAGTATCCTGTTCTGTACGGTACGCCTGAGGATGACGAAGAGAAGCTTCATGAAGTAACATGGAAAATGCTCGACGATAAGCTTGAGTCTGGCGTGATCCCGAAGGAGCAGGAAGAAGAATTCCGCCGTGATATCTCCGAAGAATTCGATGCATTCCATAAAACAAACATGGGTGGTTTCATGTTGAGCATGCATGAGATCATTGGATGGTGTCGTTCCAATGGAATGCCAATTGGACCGAGCCGTGGATCCGTGAGCGGTTCCCGTGTTGCGTATGTTACTGAGATTACAGACCTGAACCCTGTTCAGTGGCATACGAACTTCAGCCGCTTTTGCAACAAGGATAGAATTTCGCTTGGAGACATAGATTTCGACTGTATTGATTCTGATCGCCCGAAAATATTTGAGTATATCATTTCCAAGTTTGGCGCTGACAAGTGCGCTCGTGTCGCTGCCTATGGCACTATCGCCGATCTGTCGTTCATTGATGACTGCGGCGGTGGTCTTGCGATCATGTGGGAGCGAGAACATTGTCCGTTCAAGTTTAAGGAAAACGGTCGGATGGACAAGGTCAAGTACAAGTTTGACCAGAAGAATCCGTATCATCCCATGAAACTTCAGGCGATCAAGAAGGAATACAAAGAAGCCAAGGATGACACAAGAGAAAAATATCCTGATCTGTTTCAGTATGAGAACGCAATGATGGGAACTCGAGTGTCTCAATCTGTTCATCCGGCAGGAATGGTTATTAGTTGCGAATCGCTTGATGAGAACTGGGGCGTGTTTAATAAGGATGGAGAGCGTTGTCTTCTGATTGACATGAATGAAGTCAGCACAGTAAATCTTGTAAAATATGATGCACTTTTGCTCAAGACAATCCAGGTAATCAACGACACATATAAACTTCTTGGGCTTCCGTTCCCGCGCATGCATGAGATCGACTTCTGCGATAAAGACGTATGGAATGATTTGATCAAAGACCAAACCGGTATATTCCAATTCGAGTCTGAGTTTGCTGCTGATGCGATCCGTAAGTTCAAGCCGACAAGTATCGAAGAGATCACAGTTGCTAACGCTGCGCTTCGCCCTGGCAGTGCGTCTTACCGCGATGAGTTGTTTGCAAGGAAAATGCATAAGAATCCAACACCGCTGATTGATGAAATACTCAAAGATTCATACGGGCGGCTGGTATATCAAGAACAGACAATCGAGTTCTTGCAAAGGGTATGTGGCTTGTCCGCATCCTACGCCGATACGATCCGCCGTGCGATCTCCAAGAAGAAACAGAAGGATATTGACAAGGCAATGCCTGAGATTCTCGATGGCTACTGTAAGAATTCAGATAAGCCTCGCGCCGAAGCTGAAGAAGAAGCAAAGCAGTTCCTTCAAGTTATCGCTGATTCAAGCGAGTATTCGTTCAACTATAATCATGCAGTAGGCTATAGTCTTTTGTCCTATATGTGTATTTATCTTAGGTACCATTATCCCGAACAGTTCGTCGCGTCCTACCTCATGAACGCCGCCAACGACGACGACATCAACACCGGTCGCGCTATGGCCAAGACTCGCGGCATCCGCATGACCAAGCCTTGCTTCCGTCAGGATAACCGCACGTTCTACATCGATCCTGTCGAGCATACAATCAGCGACGCCCTCTCCTCAGTCAAAGGCATCGGCCTCAAGGACGCCGAGGCGCTCTGGTCGCTGAAGGATTTCAATCGCGGCACCTTTGTCGAACTCCTGCGCGAGATGACACTATTCCCGGGCGCCTTGAACATCTCCGTTATCAAGAAGCTGATCCAGCTGGATTACTTCCACGAGTTCGGGTCGATCAAACGCTTGCTCCGCCTGTACGACGAGTTCTACTTCGGTCCCCATTGCTTCAAGACGACCCTCGTGCCGGCGTCACAGCAGAAGCGCATGAACGAACTGATCGCTATCGAGACTGGCGACAACTCCTCCGTTGTTGGCTTCCTGACAGGTTTGCTCGACGATCCTCCCGGGAAAACGTCGATCACGGTCGACGAGGATAACCCGCTCGACATCGTCCGCTACGAGTGTGAGCTGCTTGGCGCTCCGATGTCTGTACTCCCTAAGGAGTACAAAGGTTACTACGCCGTTCTGAACGTCGACACCAAGTATTCCCCGAAGATCAGGCTCCAGTCCCTGACCACCGGCAACGTCGGCATGATGAAGGCGCTGAAGAAAACCTTCGCTGCCACGCCGCTGAAAGCCGGCCAGCTGATCCGCCTCGATAAGTGGTCGCAGAAGGAAGCCTGGAACAAGCCCAACGTCCTCGAGGCGTGGATGGACCAATATACAATAGTGTGAGGTAATGCGTATGTCTTGGATATTTATACTGATTCTCACAGCGTTCTTATTCTACGCTTACTATACTTCGTGACGTTTGTTTGCGTTTTGGCGGCGCTGGTTAATTATACCAGATGCCGCCCCTATTTTTTTTCATCAGTGGGTACCCATAAGGTACTCAAAAGTTCCTATATATAGTAGAGGAAGGTATGGCACATCGCCATGCCTTGTATTTTATACAATTTTAAAGGAGGATTCTTATGGCTGACCATTGTGGTTATGTTGTGAAGATCAAAGACATTCGCAAGCATAACAACGCCGACAGGTTACAGATCGCGACCATCTTCGGGAATGACGTGATCGTAGGGCTTGTCGTCAAGCCGGGTGATCTCGGCGTCTACTTCCCTTCCGGCCTCCAGCTGTCCGAGCGATTCTGTCAGGTGAACGATCTCGTCCGTCGCAAGGATGAGAACGGTAACCAGGTTGGCGGGTTCCTGGATCCGGATAAGCGTAACGTGAAAGCTCTGAAGCTTCGCGGGGAACGCAGCGACGGCTTGTGGCTCCCGATCACCTGCCTCGCCGACTTCTGTCCGATCTCCGATCTGAAGGTCGGCGACACCATCGACGTCGTCAACGGCGAGCAAATCTGCTGCAAGTACATCCCGCGAACCAATCCGGGTTACGGCGGCAGGAGATATTCTGGTCCGAAAAAGGCAAAGGTTAATATCTGTCCTTTGTTCCAGGAACATGTCGATACAGAACAACTCGCATACCATCTGTCTGCGTTCAAACCTGGTGATCTTGTTCAGCTGACACTCAAAGCTCACGGTAGTAGTCAACGCCAGGGCTACCTTCCGATTCTTCATACTAAGCGTACATGGTTGGATAAACTCCTTCGCCGGCATGGTACAGACTACTACGAGTATGGCAATGTTGTTGGCACTCGCCGCGTGGTCCTGAGCAATGAGCGTAACGGCGGCTACTACGACTCTGATGACTGGCGCCAAGCAATGGCTAAGAAGTTCGAAGGCAAGCTGCATCGCGGTGAAACCGTGTACTACGAAGTATGTGGTTTCCAAGGCCCCGGCGGCAAACCGATCATGGCGACTGTCGACAACTCCAAAGTCAACAACCAGCTCTTCCGCAAGAAGTATGGTGATACGACAACCTTCTCCTACGGCTGCACTCAGGATCATGGCTACGAAGATGAGTCTCCGTGCTGCGACGTCTGGGTTTACCGGATCACGCTGACAAATGAAGATGGCTACTCAGTCGAGTATTCGCCGGATCAGATCCGCGAACGCTGTGAACAGATGGATGTCAACTACGTCATGGAGTTCGAGCGTTTCTTCATTCCGGACGACTGCAATACTCCCGGCGAGTACGTCCTGCGCAAGTGCGAGGAATACTACGACGGCGCAGATCCAATCGGTAAGACCCACGTTCGTGAGGGAGTAGTGGCGCGTATCTGCAACCGCAGTAAGTTCGCCGTATACAAGCATAAGAACTTTAGCTTCAAAGTTCTCGAAGGCATCGCCGTCGACTCCCTGACCGATGACCAGATTAGCTCCATGTCGCCAGACATGATCGAAGAATTGTAAGGAGGATCCCCATGCTGAATGATAACGCTAAATCAATCTTCGCCGGTCTCCAGGAAAAGTTCGGCGACGAGGCCATCTGGAAGTTCCTGCTTGTCATGCCGTTCATCGACACCAAGACATGGAAGTTCCCGGACTGGCTCCACGGAATCGACGACATGCAGCTCGATGAGTTTGCCAAGGAGATTGAGCAGAACAAGGAGCTGAAGAAGCTCTTCGTATATCGCAGTTTCATCGACGCCACCCTGCGTGAGCGCGATGGAAAACAACGTTAATAATTATCTGCAAAACTCCATGTTATGCAGATATTTTTGAACATTATGAAAGGAAGTGACCTGTATTGGCTACACCGCAGTTTGCCCACGTTGGCATGAACCACATCGTCCAGACGACTCGTGTCCTCTGCATCATGAAGCCGACCACCATGTCCGCACGGCGTTATATCGACCGCGCCAGAGATCGCGGCATGTTCGTTGATGCTTCGCTGGGGCGCCATTATCGTTCCGTCCTGCTGCTGGACGACGGCACCGTCGTCGTTTCCTGCATCAAGCCGCTGACGCTGATGAAGCGCTTCGCTCTCACGCCGGATCAGTACCCGACCAGTGCTGTTGCCGACGACGCCGAGGACCTGATCGAGATGGACGAGGACGAAGAAGAGGAATAAGCGAAGTGAAGATTATTGAGCAAAGCGTCGAAATTATCTATCCGCGCTCCTTAGGTCAGGGAGTGCAGGAACTCAGGGATATTGAAGCGGCAGGACGCAACTGTTACCGCAGTGGCGCAAGGATCACGGATGAGTCCTACGGCCCCTTTATCGATGGACTCATCTCGCGCGAGCATATGTCTCCTGTTGAATTTGGCTTCATCAAGTTCAAGATCGTCACATCCCGTGACGTCATGGCTGAGCTGACAAGGCATCGTCTTGCCAGCTTCTGTATTTCGTCGCAACGGTACGTAGACGAATCTGCTACCGGCGATATCGAGTTCATCAAGCCGCTGTTCTACAAGGACAAGCCCGACGATCCGCTGCATGCCTATGATGATCGCCAGTTCTACGCAACCATGACCTGGCTCGATACCATGGAGAATATCGAGAATGCCTACAAACATATGCGTGAAATGGGAATCAGCAATCAGGATGCCAGGAAAGTCCTGCCGAATTCAACCGCAACCACGATCTTCATGGCATGCAATCTCCGGGAACTTTTGCACATCTATAAATTGAGGAGTGCAAAATTTGCCTATCCGGAAATGCAAGAGTGCATGCGCCTGCTGAAGATCGAGGTAGACAAAGTATATCCGGGCTTCCTGCCGGATAAAGAAGAAGGATGAAAAATGATCACAGTATATACAACCAGTCATTGTCCGCAATGCCAGATGCTGAAGTCGCGCCTGACTCAGCTCGGCATTCCATTCGAAACAATTGACGACGAGGACAAGCTGCGCGAAATGGGGATCTGCTCTGTTCCTGTGATGGATGTCGACGGAACACAGATGAATCTGCGGGAAGCGCTTGCCTATCTCAGTGGAAAGGTAAGTTGATGTTATGGCACTTGTCGATAAATATGAACCATTCAGAAAGAATGTTAACTTTATCAAGAAATACGAGAAGGCGCTCAACGCTGCATCCGGCAGCGAGGTAGATGCCAACTCAAATGTATCAAGCAAAAACATTGCAACCATGGCGCCCGAAGTTCACAAGAAAGATAATATCTATACGAACCGGCTGTGGATGCATGACAAACTGACTGAAATGTATGGCCAGGAGATAGCTGATGAGTATCTCCGGCAACTCGAAGAACATGAAATCTACCGGCATGATGAGAGCGGGATGCCGGTTGGCACTCCGTACTGTGCGAGTATTACGCTCTATCCTTTCCTGCTTGATGGCATGACAAAGATCGGCGGCACCACAACCGCGCCGCATCATCTGAAATCATTCATCGGCGGGTTTATTAACTTGGTGTTCGCGGTCAGCGCCCAGTTGTGCGGTGCTGTTGCGACGCCTGAATTCCTGTCGTATATGGATCACTTCATTCGTCTTGAATACGGCGATGATTATTATCTGAATCCGAATCTGACGATTGATATCAAAGGCCAAACGCTTGGCGATCTGATCGATGACTACTTCGCTCAGACCGTTTATTCGATCAACCAGCCAGCAGCGGCACGAGGATCGCAATCCTGCTTCTGGAATTTAGCGTACTTTGATAAACCGTACTTTGAGCAGCTGTTCGACGGATTCGTTTTTCCGGATGGCGATACCATGAAGTGGGAAAGCGTGAGCTGGCTTCAGAAGAGATTCATGAAGTGGTTTAATCGTGAGCGTCTGAGGAATCTCCTTACTTTTCCCGTTGAATCGCTGTCCTTGCTGAATGATGGCAAGGACTTTGTCGATAAGGAATGGGCTGACTTCGCAGCCGAGATGTACGCCGAAGGACACAGTTTCTTCACGTACACATCTGACAGCGTTGACTCGTTGGCATCCTGCTGTCGTTTACGCAATGGAATCCAGGAGAATCAGTTCTCCTATACACTTGGAGCCGGCGGCGTTTCCACCGGATCAAAGTGCGTCATGACAATCAATATGAACCGTCTCGTCCAGAATACAGCGAAGAAGTACAATCTCGAACCTGTTTGGACTGGTACGTTCCGTGATTGTCTCGGCGAAGAAGTAAGGGTGCAGGTCGATAAGATCCATAAGTACCTCACAGCATTCAACGAGATCATTCTCGATATGCAATCTAATCACATGCTGTCGATCTACGACGCAGGATTTATTGCGCCGGAGAAGCAGTACTTGACTTGTGGAGTGAATGGTCTGGTGTGCGGGGCTGAATTCCTCGGCATCGAAATCTCAAACAACGAAGCGTATCGCGACTATGTCAATACAATCATGGTTGAGATTTACGAAGCGAACAAACGGGCCAAAACAAAATCAATAATGTTTAATACCGAAATGGTGCCAGCTGAAAACCTTGGTGTTAAACATGCGAACTGGGACAAGAAGGATGGATACTTTGTTCCGCGAGACTGCTACAATTCGTACTTCTTCATCGTCGAAGATGAATCAACTGGCGTCTTTGATAAGTTCCAGCTCCACGGCAAAGAATTCACGGGGTTCCTTGACGGCGGCAGCGCGAATCATATAAACCTCGAAGAACATCTCACTCATGATCAGTATGCCAACGTGATGCGATATGCGATCAAGACTGGATGTAATTACTTTACATTCAATATCCCGAATAGCATCTGCAACGACTGTGGCTACATTGAGAAACATCGTTTCAACAAATGCCCGAAGTGCGGCAGCGAGAACGTTGATTATGCACAGCGTATTATTGGATATCTTGTGAAAATTTCAAAGTGGTCAAAAGAACGACAAGAAGAGGGCAAGAGGAGGTACTACGCCAGAGGATTATGATCCTCTGGCAATTTCTTTATGAGCAAAAAAGTTCATTATACTTGTGACGTATGCGGTGTTTCTTCTGATGAAAAGCAAGTGTATTTCAGAAGTAAGTATGGTAAATGTTTGTGCAGAAAACATAGTGAGCAAATGAAACTCTATGGTAAAATACTGGATTCGTCTCCTTATGGTGTTTATGACAGAAACAGATATCGTGTTGATGGAAGTATTGTTGTAATGGATATTACTGACCGTAGGCAAAATGTAATTGCCGAAGCGTTGTATGACAAAGAGTTTTTCGATTCTGTATCATGTAGGAAATGGAGAATGACATACAAAAATGGTTATCCTTATGTTGCAACAATAGCGCATCCAGATGAAAACTGTAAACACATAACGTTGCATAGGTATATTGCTAAACTTGGTGGACTTGATATTGATCACTTTGAAATAGATCATATCAATGGTAACACAATGGATAATCGTTTGTGTAATCTTCGTGAGGCGACAAGACACGAACAGATGAGTAATATTTCTCCAAAGAAATCCAACAAATTTGGGATTCGTGGAATTAGTTACGATGTGATAAAAAATGGTTATGTTGTAGATTTTTGTCTCGATGGTCGCAGACTATATTTTAGACAATTCAAAACACTTCCGGAAGCTGTTTATGTTCGTTATCTTGCGGAGCGGCATTACTTCGACGACATCGCCATTGCCCGTCATCTTCCATCAATGCAACCATATATCGACCAGCTTTCTGAAGAACAAAAGCGCGATCTTGAAGCATATGTCGACGATATCATCCGGAAGAAAGAAGCGCTCGCATCATGATCAAATATCTTTACAGCGCAGTTGTGTTTCAGGAAATACCAAACGAGACAACGCTTTGTCTGTGTATCACGAACTGCCGGTTCCGCTGTCCTGGATGTCATTCACCCGAATTGCAGGATGACGCAGGATTTGATCTTGAGTGCGACCTCCCCGATTTAATCTCGAAGAACGAAGGCATTACATGTGTATGCTTTATGGGCGACGGCAACGATCTGGACGCACTGGATCGTTGCCTCCGTTTTGTCCGCATCGAGCATCCAGAGCTGAAGACTGCACTGTATACCGGCATGGATGATTCTTATGAAGAAGTGTACTGGTATATCATGTCAGGTCTTCTGGATTATATCAAGATCGGAAGATACAACAGCGAACTTGGAGGACTTAATTCTCCGACAACCAACCAGCGTATGTATCGCATCGCCGATGCGGGTAAAGAAGTGGAAGACATAACCTGTCTTTTTCAGAAACATTCATATTAACAAGGAGTAACCAAACATGAGAATATCAACCAAATACATCTGTGACCTCTGTGGCACAGAGTACGACACCGAGGCCCAAGCCCTGCATTGCGAGGCGACCCACACCCAGCCTGTTGTCTTCGACGACAAGCAGTGGATGTTCGGCAAGAAGTATCCGGACAAGCTGACCATCGAGATGGACGACGGCGCCGTCTGCCAGTACAGCTTTCTCCGTGAAATGCGAGGCGCGACGACATGAAAAAGTTCCTAATCTACGGCGAGGGCCTCGGCAAGCCGATCCGTAAAACCAAGCATGAGAATGACGCCATGCTTTTTGTCAGCGACTTCAGGAACCTCCAGCAGTATGGCTACATGTCGATCATCTGCGAGAACGATGACGGCAAGAGGTTGCAGTGGGATGCCGACAACAAAGTATGGGTGGTAATGGAGGAAATCAATGGGTAACACGCATTTTGAGAAGGTTTCATTCGAACGGTTCCTTCGGGCATGCCGGCAGTCCGATTCAACCTGCGGCCTGCGCACAGCCAAGGAAGAGGTTGTGCGTGATGTCTACAATCTGATCCAGCTGCCGCGTCGTGCGACGTCGGGATCCGCCGGCTACGACTTCTACGTCCCCTATCCGTGCAGCTTCACGCCGGGTGTGCCGACGTTCATCCCCACCGGCATCCGCGTCTTCCTGGAACCCAACCAGTTCCTGATGTGCGTACCGCGCTCAGGCCTGGGATTCAAGTACGGATCGCGGCTGAAGAACGTTTTAGGTATTATCGATTTCGATTTTTGCTACACCGACAGCGAAGGCCAGATCATGGCCAAGATCGACTGCGACGAGCCGTTCAGCCTTCTCGCCGGCGATCGCTTCATGCAGGGTATCATCCTGAACTACGGCATCACCAACGATGATAACCCGATCAAGTCCGAGCGCACTGGCGGCTTCGGATCAACAGGAGGGACTGGCGCATGAGTTTCAGAGTCTGGAGGGACGGCAGGTTCGTCGAGATCGACAACCCGGAAGACCTGGCCAACCGTGTCAGAACAACCCTCGAGTATTACCGGGACGAGATGACGCAGGCTATCGGCAGGTCGCTGAAAACCCGCGAGGATGTTGCCGCCGATATTGTGAATGAACACGACGAGGAGAACGCCAGGCTGAAGGAGAAGTTGCGTTTCACCATCGCTTCCGTCTATTCCGAGAAGGAGCTGGAAGCGTACAACGCCTTCGTCGACGCTCATCTCCCCTGCCGCATGACCAAAGCCACCGGCGGCTCCATGCCGATGATCAAGCAGCACTCAACCGGCATCGGCGTAACCACGAAGCTGACCTGTCCGGTCTGCGGCTGTTCTGCCGAGATCACGGATACCAGTTGCTGGTGAGAGGAGGATCCCATGGAAATCATCGCGTGTGATTTTTCGATGCGGCGCCCCGGCTTTGCCGTTTTGCTGTACGATCAGCCGTCGCGCACCGTTAAGGTGTAGGAGACATCGAATATCGACAACAAGACCACCGCCGCCGGCAAGAAGAAATGCTACGGTGAGGTCCTGTCCGAGATCGGCACTGAGCTGCGCAGGATCCTGACCAGGTACCCGGACGCCGTCCTCGTTCGAGAGGAGGCGCTCCGCAAGTCCGGTACATGCGCCAGCGGCAAGGTCCTCTCGATCCTGAACCGCGTCGTCGGCGTGTCCGATCTCTATGCCTGGGGCTTCGGCCACCGCGAGTTCGCCGAGCTTCCGCCTCAGGAAGTCAAGAGCGCCGTGGCTAACAACCCCTCCGCCGAGAAGGATGAGGTGGCGTCCGCCCTGAAGCAGTTCGTCGGCGACTGGACCTACGCCTGCGATGATGAGTCAGATGCCGTCGCCGTTGGCGTTGCGCTCCTGCTCCGTGCCGGCGAGATTGACAACCCATACCCGCCGCCCGAACCCAAACCCAAATCGACCAGAAAGAAGAAGGAAGATCCGTCATGAGTTTCTCAACTTTTGCAGCTGCCGGCTTAGTGGTCATCTTCCTGATCGTCCTTCTCCTCCGGGACAGTGACGACTGGAACCATTTCGCGTAAGCTATACCTACAGTAATGCACCAATTTGGTACGTTACTGTCACCCCGTATGCCTCGGACGATAGAATATACGTCCGCGCATATGGGGTCTTTTTTTTTATTGAAATTTTGTGGCTTACGGGGGTACCCATGGGTGTGCCAAAAGTTCCTATATATAGTGACGGGGAAAAATGGACTTTTCCCCGATCCTGACAATTTGGTGGTGATATATCCGTGAAAACAAGGGTCCAACTGGACGAGCAGGAAACGACGATCAACATCTTCCCTGCTCAGGTCTCCCGGAAGGCCGAGGTCTTCTCCTGTATCCCGTCGACGGTCAGGCGTCTGAAGAAGCTTGCCGCCGAGCGCCCGGATGCCGTCACGATCATCTCCCAGACGGATGATTCCGTCATGGCCGAGGTGGATCGCTCCTGCGTGAGGATCTCGCCGAAGCGCATCGTGTCTGAGGCGCAGCGCAAGGCGAACGCTGAACGTCTCGCCGCTGCCCGTGGAAAGAAGGTGACGTCCTCATGATGCCTGAAGAAGTGGCCATGAAGTTCGCCAGTGCCTCCGCCACCTGCCGGAACACGCGCTGTCCCTACGCATCTGACTGCAAAGGGACGCTCGAAACCTGCAAGATTCGCGAGGTCGGCCTGATCATCCGCACTCTTCTGGAGGAAGAGGAGAAGCTCCGGCATGAAAATGATCTGCTTACCGGCGCCATGAAGCTGATCGCCAGGTACTGCAACGAGCTGGAGAAGATCAACCGGGCGTACTACAAGATTATCATGCGTTACCAGGCTGGTCATTCAACGACCTACAAGCCCAAGAAACGCGCCCCGTATATCGGCTCCGGTCGCGGTCGCGGACGCAAGAAGAAATCCCTGATCGAGATGGATGGCGACGAGCGTTACGCTATGCCTGAGGAGCCGAAACCGCCGAAGGATCCGGTGGTGATCATATGAGATACTTCTGTGTTACCTGCAAGCAGGGGCATCACGGCGACCGCCGGTATCAGCCGATCTCCTTCGCCTTTGAGGCAACCAATGCCGTTGAGGCGATGGATAAGGCAAAGGCCATGCCGAGCGTCAAGCATGACAGCCCGATCATCGCCTGCCGTGAGATCAGTCTCAGCGAGTACATCAATATGCGCCGCCTGTCGGCGTACAGAAGAGTGGAGGATCGCCCATGGCTAAACCTGCCAGAATGAAACAACCGGATGCAACCTTTGTAGGTCCCGAAAACTGCTGGAAGGCTCTCGGCGTCGGTATCGTCCGTCAGGCGATCCTGGACTGGCAGGAGGCCACCGTGCGCCTCTCTATGTCGCTCAATTCCGCTAACGCTCAGAACATGATGAAACAGAAGCGCTCCGCCGAACGCTTTCTGATGTCCCCGCTGCCGGACTTCTACGCCGGCGTGGATGGACCGACACTCTTGAGAAAAATGAAAGAAGGAAGACCGTTATGATTCAGATCAGAAGAAACATTTTCGAAACCAATTCCTCCTCGACCCATTCCATCGTCCTTGCCGACAAGAACGTCGAGCCTGGGCTGTTCGTGGATTTCCGCATGGGCGAGTACGGCTGGTCGTTCGGCAAGCTGACCACCACCGATGAGAAAGCTTCCTATCTCTATACCGCCGCCTGCTGTCTCTACAACCGCGACGTCTATCAGGATCTCTACGAAATCCTCGTTAAGTACGGCGTCAACTGTACCTGTTCCAAGCCGGCTGAGAAGAGCAAAGACTTTGGCTGGATCAATAACGGATATGTCGATCACGTCGACGGGACCGAGGATTTTGTCGAGCGTGTCATGAACCACGAGCATGCGCTCATCCGGTATCTGTTCAGCGATCAGTCCTTCGTCGTTACTGGCAACGATAACTGCGATGACGACGAATACGAATGGATGCAGGAACAGCTCGACGTCGATTACAAACATGAAGTCTTTTATAAGGGGAATTGATATATGGATAAGTCTTTGCTGTCAACCTATGTCAACGGCAATACCATTGTTCAGCTCTACGACGACGGGACCAAGATCCGCTACATCCCCGACAACGAGGATGCCTTTCCCGTCCGCCCTGAATCCATTGATCTGAAGATCACGAACAGGTGTAATGGAAACAACGGCACCCTGTGTCCCTTCTGCCATGAGTGTTCAACACCTGATGGCGATATCGCTTCTCTCACATACAATGTCCTCGACGGTGTCCGCACCGGCACCGAGCTGGCGATCGGCGGCGGCAATCCGCTCACCCATCCGCAGCTCGATGCTTTCCTGATCAGCATGAAGCAGCGCGGCGTCATCTGCAATATGACCGTTCACTGGCGTCACTTCAATGCCAACTACGATTCGCTGCTGGATATGTGCGATGCGGGTCTGATCCACGGCCTCGGCGTTTCTGTCAACGAAGAAGTGCCTCTGGTTGTCCGGAACAGGATGATGCACATTCCGAACCTCGTCGTGCATACCATCGCCGGCGTTGCCTCCGGAGAAGTCTACAAGTCTCTGGCGGATCGCGGTCTCAAGCTCCTGATCCTTGGCTACAAGACCTTCGGTCGTGGCATCGCCTATCGCAACGATCCGGATGCAGACATCGCGCCGACCTTTACATGGCTCAACGACAACGTGCTTCAGCTTGTGCATCACTTCCCCGTTGTCTCCTTCGATAACCTCGCTATTCATCAGTTTGATCTGCGCAACAGGCTTCCGCAGGATCAATGGCGCGAGTTCTTCATGGGCGATGACGGCGCCTTCACCATGTATATCGATCTTGTGAAGCGCGAGTTTGCGAAATCCTCCACATCTCCACGCCATCCCATCGGCGAAATGACGATCCCCGAAATGTTCGCTGCTGTCCGTAAAGAAAGGAGTAAAACCTCATGCAAGTTATGACAGGCGATGTAAAGCCAACCGAAACCTATGACCGCGCCCAGGCTCTCGCAGCCCAGAGAAAGTTCTGCGACAGCAGGCAGTATCCCCTGTTCGCTCCGGTGCGTTCCTGTCCGAAGTGCAACAGCGATATCTGGTCTGCCATCCCGATAGAGAAGGCGGCGTCCAGCCTGATCACCGGATGCCCCTTCTGCCACTATTCATTCGTGGAGTGAGGAGGACGCCATGAGCGAGAAAGCAAGAATGATGACACTCGAAGAGGTCGAGTCCTGTGAATTTGCATACCTGATCTATGAAGAGGATGACACGGAAGTGCATTGTTTCTTGAGGTTAAAAACATTCCGCAAGTTCATCACTTTCGCCAGGCATCTGAATGCGTGGACTACCTCTCAGCCTTGTCTCTGGAAGGAGTATTACGGTTCGCGTTGGGTTGCATACACAGCCCGTCCCGAGCCGTATCAGATACGCGCCCATAAGCAAATAATGTATAACAAAGGAAGTGAACCCAATCCATGAGAACCGCAGACTATGTTGACAAGCGGATCGCCAAGTACAAGAAGAAAGGCCTGACGCTCCACGAGATCGCGTGGAAGATCGCCCTGCTCTGTGTGGGCTGGAGCTACATCTTTGGCGACCGTGGCCAGTACTGCACCCCATCCCATCGCCGCGCCGTCTATGCCAAGCATGGCGACAAGCACCCGACCATCAAGTCGAAGTGCAAGAACTACCAGGGTACGGGCGCCTGCTCCGGCTGCACCTTCTATCCTGGCGGTAAAACCCGCGCATTCGATTGCCGGGGCTTTACCTACTGGATCTTCAAGACAGTCTATGACTTTACCATCTGGGGAGGCACAGTGACCGCCCAGTGGAACGACAAGCGCAACTGGAAAGCCAAAGGCAGGATCGACACCATGCCGAAGGATACTATCTGCTGCTTGTTCGTTTACAAGGATGGCAAGTGGCCGCATACCGGTCTTGGATTGAATAACGAGACCATCGAATGTTCCTCCGGCGTTCAGCACTTTACGTCCCGGAACCCCAAGTGGACGCACTGGGCTGTGCCGGCATGTGTCGAAGGAGAGATCCACCCCGAGCCGTCGCCCGAACCAGAACCCACGCCTCCGCCCACGCCGTCAAGGCCGACCATTCGCCGTGGAAGTTCCGGCGTCTACGTCAAGGAGCTGCAAACGATCCTGTCCAAAGCCGGTTATGACATCGGCGCTACCGGCATCGACGGCAAGTTCGGCAGGCGTACCGAGTCTGCCGTTAAGGCATTCCAGCAGGCCAATAACCTCACCGCCGACGGCATTGTCGGCAAGGCGACCTGGTCGGCGCTCCTGAAGCTGTGAGCCGCAGCAGAGCTGACCGCCGCAAGCTGGACTGGCACAAGGCCGTCCGCAAGCAGAACATCGTCCGCACTGTCTACCGCTGGCCTGACGGTAAAGGCTGGTACGATTATCTGCATCAGTACAGCAAGGGCAAGATCCATTGTTCCTGCCCTCTCTGTGCCGCCAAATCGAATCCCAAACGCAAGCGCATCGGTCGGGGCTGGCATTGCCCCGATCGGCGCCGTATCGACGAAATGAATTATGAAAAGGAGCATCTGTATGAAGAAGAGTTATGACAAGTATCCATGCCGCAAGTGTGCGAAGATCCGCCGTCCCATGTTCATCGAATGCGAGATCGAGAAGCTCGAGCATGAGCTGACCACCTATGATAAGGTGCGTCCCCTGCTCATCCGCGTCGTGACCGATGACATCCCGCACCTCGGATGCCAGGACGCCATCATCGATCATTACGATCATCTGTACGCCAGGGGTTAAAAGGGGTTATCCGATGACCAGATATTTTTGTGATAACTGCGGCACTGAGCTGTTTATGCCAAACACGCTTAACGGTGCCGAATCGAACTTTGACGGCTGGATGTCCTATAACCCCATGACAAACAAGTTCCTTGCCCTGTGCAATGACTGTAGGAAAAAGCTTGCTGATGAAATCATGAAGAACTACATGAACGAAACAAAGGAGTGATGCCCTATCGCGGCAGCTAAATCGAAAAAACCGTCAACCCCGAAGCTGACGGCTGGTATTGAAGTTCCACATACTCTTGATGACCATATCTTCTACGGTATTGATCTCGACGAAGACCAGAAGCGTTTCCGGGACGCGATCTGGTCACGGGAGAAAGATGCCGTCATCTGCGAGTCCTGCGCCGGTTCCGGCAAGACGACCATCGCCATCGGCACGGCGATCATGCTCGTCGAGTACGGTCTCTACTCCGGCATCATCTATCAGGTCGCCGGCGGCGTCTATGAGTCCCGTCAGGGTCTCCTCCCCGGTACGCTCCAGCAGAAGTCCCAGCCGCTCTTTGCCCCGCTGTATCAGGCGGTCGCCCGTCTGGGTTACGATCCGGATCGCGTCATCGTCTCCGAGGACAACATGTCCGCCGTCAAGGAAGGTATCGCCTTCATCACTGCCCAGTCGAATTCCTACATTCGCGGCACATCCTTCGGCGAGCATGACATGCCCATGATCGTCATCCTCGATGAGGCTCAGAACTATACCCTTAATGATATGCGTACGGCGGTCACCCGCGTCAACGACGGATCCAAGCTTATCGTCCTCGGCCAGCAGAAGCAGTGCGACCTCAAGTACGCCCAGGACTCCGGCTTGCCTCGCCTGATCGAGGTATTCCGCAACGCGGACTGGTGTTCCGTCTGCACTCTCTCCCATAACTATCGCGGCAGGATTTCAACCCTCGGCGATCAATTGTAATAAGAAAGGAAATGCCTATGAGCGAAATGTATGAAATCACGATTCCTGATCTGACCAACTCTGTCATGGAACACCTGCAAACCCAGGTCCTCCCGCACTCTGACCTCGTAAGTCGGTGGGCGCTGGAGCTGAAGCGCATGTTCTTCTTCGACTGCGATGTCGGCGAAGACCTCCTCGCCTTCCAGCGGCTCGTCATGCGCTGGAACATGGAGGACAAAGGTATCCCGCCCGAGGAACGAAAGCCGATCTGGCTCTTCGTCATGTCCTACGGCGGCGAACTGGATTACATGTGGATGGCGATCGATACCATCCGCACGTCGATCACTCCCGTCTACACCGTCAACCTCGGCGTCGCTGCCTCTGCCGCCGCTTTGATCTTCATTGCCGGCCACAAGCGCTTCATGATGCCGAACGCCAGCCTGACCATTCATGAAGGATCCGCCCAGCTGTCCGGTGACGCCGTCAAGGTCATGGACCAGTCGGAGTCCTACAAGAAGCAGCTCAAGCAGATGAAGGAATTCATCCTTGAGCATTCCGAGATTCCCCGCTCTCAGCTCATGAAGCGCAGGAGTCACGACTGGACCATCGACGCCCAGTACTGTCTGGAACACAAAGTCTGCGACCAGATCAT